>ENA-OQDW01000161-OQDW01000161.1-human-gut-metagenome-genome-assembly--contig:-NODE-161-length-27181-cov-1.712649_pt1 | contig 27181 bp, 27 predicted proteins | sample MGYA00242784_ERZ504613 | MGnify/ENA primary metagenome ERZ504613 (study PRJEB26092, sample SAMD00036330) | human gut metagenome | host: Homo sapiens | study: EMG produced TPA metagenomics assembly of...
GTACCCGTCCGCTGAAACATATTTCTGTTAGGTTGATGGTTATTTATTATTTGTGGTAATTTGTGTGCTGCCGTTTCAGTGAATTATTGGATGATGTTGATGATGCGTTTTATTTCCGGATTGCCTCATGGCGCCTTCTTTGGGGTTGGTTCCATTGTGGCGGAAAGAGTGGCTGATAAAGGAAAAAGTTCGCAGGCAGTGGCATTGATGGTGTCGGGTATGACGATTGCCAATCTTTTTGGTGTACCTTTGGGTACGTTCATGAGTAATATAATGTCCTGGCGTATTCCTTTTCTCTTTAATGGAGTATGGGGACTGATTACCTTGTTCTATATTTGGAAATGGGTTCCTTCACTGCCTGCTTTGCCGGATACAGGTTTGAAAGGACAGTTCCGTTTTTTGAAGAATCTAGCTCCATGGTTGTTGATATTTACGACTATGTTTGGGAATGGAGGTATCTTTTGTTGGTATAGTTATGTTACTCCTTTGATGACACATGTGGCAGGTTTCAGTGAGAACAGTATGACTTTCATTATGGTGCTGGCAGGTCTTAGCATGACTGTAGGAAACTTGATGGGTGGAAAGTTTTCTGATCAGTATGGAGCAGCCCGTGTGGTGAAATATACACAGATTATTATGGCCTCCGGTTTGCTTGCCATTTTCTTTGCAGCTTCTATCTCTTGGCTGGCAGTGATATTGATGTGTGTATGTACGGCAGGATTATTTGCTGTTTCGGCTCCACAACAATTATTGTTACTCCAAAATTCACGCGGAGGAGAAATGATGGGAGCGGCCTGTGTGCAAGTCGCTTTTAATTTGGGCAATGCCATTGGTGCCTATGCCGGTGGGCTACCCATAGATGCCGGATTGGGTTATCGGTATCCGGCTTTGGTAGGAGTTTTTATCGTATTGACCGGCTTTGTCGCTGTTTCCCTTTATTCCAAAAGGGAATCGGCTTCTCTTTCCAAGATATAAATCACATCTCCACTCTTTTTAACCTCTACTCGGCTACCTTCCGGATTCAGGTTGAAAGGTGTGGTCTTGTCTGTTTTGTTATCTACGACCATCAGTACATTATCTTCGGCAAAGCGCTTTATTTCCACTTTCAGGTTGGCGTCGGGCATGGTTTGGTCCAGCAGCAGACTGTCATTTAGATATACCGCTATACTATCTCCGGCAAAACTATTAGTTAGTTCTATGTTGTAGACTCCTTCATAAGTCTGTACTTTGTCAGCCTTGCGTTGGAAACGGAAGGACATATACAAAAAAATGATAATAACGGCAAAGACTCCAAAAGCCAGCATACCGTTACCTATCATGAATTGCTTGTTCGTATTTAAACTGTTTTTATCCATAGTGTTATAAGTTTCTGCAAAACTACAATTTTTTAATAGAATATTTTGTAGCACTGATAGATAATTTGTATCTTTGCACCGAAATGGATGAATGGTGGGGCTTGATTAAGCCCTTTTTTTGTTCTTAATAGTGAATAAATGATAGATAAAATGTAGTAACCCGGATTGTTGACGAGTGGCTGGAAGGTAAAGATTACTTTTTGGTAGATGTCACGGTGAGCCCGGATGACAAAATTGTGGTAGAAATTGACCATGCCGAGGGAGTATGGATTGACGATTGTGTAGAACTTAGCCGCTACATTGAGTCTAAACTGGACCGTGAAGAAGAGGATTATGAGCTGGAAGTGGGTTCGGCCGGTATAGGACAACCTTTTAAAGTGTTGCAGCAGTATTTGATACACATTGGCAAAGAGGTGGAGATTCTGACTAAGGAGGGAAAGAAACTGGAAGGTGTGTTGAAGGATGCGAATGAAGAGAATTTTACCGTAACTATTGAAAAGAAAGTGAAACCGGAAGGAGCCAAACGCCCTAAACTGGTAGAAGAGGATGTTACTTTTGCGTATGATGAGATAAAATACACTAAATACTTAATTAGTTTTAAATAATTATGGCCAAAAAAGAGGAAACAATCAGCTTGATTGATACATTTTCGGAATTTAAGGAATTAAAGAATATTGATAGAACAACTATGGTAAGTGTCCTCGAGGAGTCTTTCCGTAGTGTGATCGCGAAAATGTTTGGCACTGATGAAAATTACGACGTTATTGTGAATCCTGACAAGGGAGATTTTGAAATATGGCGTAACCGTGAAGTTGTAGCAGATGAGGATTTGACGAATCCCAATATGCAGATCTCACTGACCGAAGCACAGAAGATTGATGCTTCTTACGAGGTAGGCGAGGAAGTGACCGATGAAGTAATCTTTGCCAAGTTTGGCCGCCGTGCCATTCTGAACTTGCGTCAGACACTGGCATCAAAAATTTTGGAGCTGGAGAAAGATAGCTTGTATAATAAATATATTGATAGGGTAGGTACTGTGATCAGTGCGGAAGTTTATCAGATATGGAAAAAAGAAATGCTGTTGCTGGATGATGAAGGTAACGAGTTGCTTTTGCCCAAGACTGAGCAGATTCCGAGTGACTTCTACCGCAAAGGCGAAACAGCTCGTGCTGTAGTGGCCCGTGTGGATAATAAAAATAACAATCCGAAGATTATTCTGAGCCGTACTTCACCCGTGTTCTTGCAGCGCTTGTTTGAAATGGAGGTACCCGAAATCAATGACGGGTTAATTACTATTAAGAAGATTGCACGCATCCCCGGCGAACGTGCTAAGATAGCAGTTGAGTCGTATGACGACCGTATAGACGGTAGGTGCTTGTGTCGGTGTAAAGGGAGTCACGTATTCATGGTATCGTGCGCGAATTGCGTAATGAGAATATTGACGTGATTAACTATACTTCTAACATTCAGTTGTTCATTCAGCGTGCGTTGAGTCCGGCTAAGATTTCTTCTATCGTGTTGCATGAAGAAGATAAGAAAGCAGAAGTGTATCTGAAACCGGAAGAAGTATCTTTGGCAATCGGTAAGGGCGGTATGAATATCAAGCTTGCCAGCATGCTTACCGAATATACGATTGATGTGTACCGCGAACTGGATGAAAGCGCAATGGATGAAGATATCTATCTCGATGAATTCAAGGATGAAATTGACGAGTGGGTTATCGCAGCCATTAAGAACATCGGATTGGATACAGCTAAGGCTGTACTGAATGCTCCGCGCGAGATGTTGATAGAAAAGGCGGACCTGGAAGAAAACACGGTTGATGACGTGTTGAGAGTTTTAAGAGCTGAATTTGAAGAGTAACTCTTCGGCACCGGCTCGTGGTTAATAATTAAAAAACGAGTATGACGATTAGACTGAACAAAGTAACAAGAGATTTAAATGTAGGAATAACGACGGTAGTTGAATTCTTGCAGAAGAAGGGCTATACCATTGAGGCTAGTCCTAATGCGAAAATTACCGAAGAACAATATGCTGTACTTGTGAAAGAGTTCAGCACAGATAAAAATTTAAAAATAGAGTCTGAAAAATTTAGTCAGGAAAGACAGAACAAGGACCGCAACAAAGCTTCTATCTCTATCGAAGGTTTTGAATCTAAGAAAGAGAAAGAAGAGGTGGTGAAAACTGTTATTCCTGAAGAGGCACGCCCCAAACTGAAGCAAGTGGGTAAAATAGATCTGGACAATTTGAACAAGAAAACTGCGCCAAAGGTTGTAGAACCAGCTGCGAAAGTTATTGAACAAACTCCGAAAGCAGAACCCGTGGTGGAAAAGGTGGTTGAGAGGAAGGAAACTCCCCAGCCCCAGAAGGAAACGCCGAAGCCTGTGGTGGTAGAGGAAAAGAAACCGGAATCGACTCCTCAACCTGCTCCTGCTCCAGTTTTGGAAGAGAAGAAAGAGCCTAAAATTGAAAAGACGGAAGAAAAGACACCCCAGGTGAAAGAGATGGAAAAAGAAACACCCGAAGCAGCACCCGTTCAGGAAAAAGAAGAAGACGATGTATTTAAAATTCGTCCTACTGAATTTAAATCGAAAATTAATGTAGTAGGTCAGATTGATCTGGCTGCATTGAATCAGTCTACCCGTCCGAAAAAGAAATCGAAGGAAGAAAAACGGAAAGAGAGAGAAGAGAAAGATAAGCAGCGTCAGGAACAGCGTAAACTGATGAAGGATGCTATTATCAAAGAGATCCGTAAGGGAGACGATAAGATTTCTAAAAACTTGGTTAACGATGATGCCGCAAAGAAGAAAAAGCGCAATAGAATAAATAAGGAACGTGTGGATATAAATGCTGCCGGTACAACGAATGTTGGAGGAGCATCTAATAATAACCAACGTAACGATAACGCTAACAGACCGAATAGGAACAATAACTCCAAACCTAATAGTAATAACAATCAGGGTGGAGGCAAATTTAATAAAGACCGTTTCAAGAAACCTGTTGTAAAAGCGGAAGTTAGTGATGAAGATGTGGCAAAGCAGGTTAAGGAAACATTGGCACGTCTGACTAACAAGACTAAGAACAAGGCTGCCAAGTATCGTAAGGAGAAACGTGAAAATGTTCAGAACCGCCTGATGGAACAGGAGGAGATGGAACAGGAAGATAGCAAAATATTGAAACTGACCGAGTTCGTTACTGCGAACGAATTGGCAAGTATGATGGATATCCCTGTTACTCAGGTTATTGCTACTTGTATGAGTATCGGTATCATGGTTTCTATCAATCAGCGTCTGGATGCCGAGACAATTAACTTGGTAGCAGAAGAATTCGGATACAAGACAGAATATGTAAGTGCTGAGGTAGCACAGGCTATTACAGAAGAGGAAGATAACGAAGAAGATTTGCAGCCGCGTGCTCCGATTGTGACAGTAATGGGACATGTTGACCATGGTAAGACTTCATTACTGGACTATATTCGTAAAGCAAATGTAATTGCCGGTGAGGCAGGGGGTATCACCCAGCATATCGGTGCTTACAATGTGAAATTGGAAGACGGACGTCATATTACATTCTTGGATACTCCGGGTCACGAGGCATTTACCGCTATGCGTGCCCGTGGTGCGAAAGTGACGGATATTGCTATTATTATTGTAGCTGCCGATGATAATGTGATGCCGCAGACCAAAGAGGCGATTAATCATGCTATGGCTGCCGGTGTGCCTATCGTATTTGCTATTAATAAGGTGGATAAGCCGCACGCCAATCCGGATAAGATTAAGGAAGAACTGGCTGCCATGAACTTCCTGGTGGAAGAGTGGGGTGGTAAGTATCAGTCGCAAGATATTTCGGCAAAGAAAGGTACAGGTGTACATGATTTGTTGGAAAAAGTATTGCTGGAAGCTGAAATGTTGGATTTGAAGGCTAATCCCGACCGCAAGGCAACCGGTTCTATCATTGAATCGTCGTTGGATAAGGGACGCGGTTATGTGGCTACTATGTTGGTGGCAAACGGTACGCTGAAAATGGGCGATATAGTCTTGGCTGGTACTAGTTATGGTAAGGTGAAAGCTATGTTTAATGAACGTAACCAGCGCATCAAGGAGGCCGGTCCTTCCGAACCGGTATTGATTCTGGGGCTGAACGGTGCTCCTGCGGCAGGTGATACTTTCCATGTGATTGATACGGAACAAGAGGCTCGTGACATTGCCAACAAACGTGAACAGTTGCAGCGTGAGCAGGGCTTGCGTACTCAGAAACTGCTGACATTGGATGAAGTGGGCCGTCGTTTGGCTTTGGGTGATTTCCATGAGCTGAATGTGATTGTTAAAGGTGACGTGGACGGTTCTGTCGAAGCGTTGAGCGATTCATTGATAAAACTGTCTACAGAACAGGTACAGGTTAATGTGATCCACAAAGGTGTCGGTCAGATTTCCGAGTCGGATGTGACTTTGGCTGCTGCATCAGATGCGATTATTGTAGGTTTCCAGGTTCGTCCTTCAAGTTCTGCCGGCAAACTGGCTGAGCAGGAGGGTGTGGATATCCGCAAATATTCTGTTATCTATGATGCGATTGAAGAAGTGAAGGCTGCTATGGAAGGTATGCTGGCACCTACTTTGAAGGAACAGATTACTGCAACCATCGAAGTGCGTGAAGTCTTCAATATTACCAAGGTCGGTTTGGTTGCCGGTGCTATGGTGAAGACAGGTAAGGTGAAACGTTCTGATAAGGCACGCTTGATTCGTGATGGTATTGTAGTCTTTACCGGTGCTATCAATGCTTTGAAGCGTTTCAAGGATGATGTGAAAGAAGTAGGTACTAACTTTGAATGTGGTATCAGTCTGACAAACTGTAACGATATCAAGGTCGGTGATATTATTGAAGCTTACGAAGAAGTAGAGGTTAAACAGACTTTGTAATATACTGAAGTCTGAGAATATAGATGGTAATGTCATCCTGAGCATAGCGAAGGATCTGCACCTCGCCCAGCGCGTGGGCTGGCAGATTCTTCGCTTTGTTCAGAATGGCATTACTGCTTTTTGTAATAACGATAAAGATGGCGACAATAGATATTATTATATTGGCTATGATTGGTGTGGGTGTCATTATGGGATTAATGAAGGGATTTGTGAAGCAGATGGCGTCTATTGTAGGGTTGATAGCCGGATTGCTGATGGCTCGTGCCTTGTTTGGCATTGTTGCTGAAAGGTTGGCACCGGTTTTAGGTACTTCGACGACTGTAGCACAGGTCTTAGCTTTTATATTGATCTGGGTAGCTGTACCTTTAGGTTTTGCGTTCGTCGCCTCTTTGTTGACAAAAGCATTGGATGCTGTGCACCTGGATGGCTGAACCGTTGGTTAGGCAGCGGATTGGGAGCATTGAAGTATATGATACTGATAGGGTTAGCTATTCATGTGATAGAATATATAGACCCGAACAATGAGCTGATTAGTGCAACAAAAAAGAAGGAATCAGTGTTATATTATCCTATGAGGGACTTGTCCGGTATCTTTTTTCCGGTATTTAAGAATGTAACAGAACAATTAATAGAAATATAAGATAGATATGCAAGAAGAACCCAATAAATATGTGAAAGAACTGACGCAGGAGAAGTACAAATATGGCTTCACCACAGAAGTTCACACAGATATTATAGAAAGGGGATTGAATGAGGATGTTATCCGCTTGATTTCTGCAAAGAAAAACGAGCCGGAGTGGTTACTGGAGTTTCGCCTGAAAGCATACCGCTACTGGCTGACAATGGAGATGCCTGCATGGGCACACCTCACTATCCCTGAAATAGATTATCAGGCTATATCCTATTATGCGGATCCTACAAAGAAAAAAGAAGGACCGAAAAGTATGGATGAGGTAGATCCTGAGTTGATTAAAACTTTCAATAAATAGGTATTCCTTTGGAGGAGCAAATGGCGTTGAGCGGTATGGTCAGTAGATGCTGTCATGGACTCTGTATCCGTCAAGACTACATTTAAAGAAACCTTGTTGGAAAAAGGGATTATTTTTTGTTCGTTCAGTGAAGCGGTGCGTGAACATCCCGATTTGGTGAAGAAATATCTGGGTTCGGTGGTTGGACCGCGGGATAATTTTTTTGCAGCCTTGAACTCGGCAGTGTTCAGTGACGGATCGTTTGTATATATTCCGAAAGGAGTGCGTTGTCCTATGGAACTCTCCACCTATTTCCGTATCAATGCGGCTAATACCGGTCAGTTTGAACGTACACTGATTGTTGCGGATGATGATAGTTATGTTTCTTATCTGGAAGGATGTACGGCCCTATGCGGGATGAGAACCAATTACATGCGGCCATAGTGGAGATTGTGGTGCATGACCGTGCGGAAGTGAAATATTCTACCGTACAGAACTGGTATCCGGGAGATGCCGAAGGCAAAGGAGGAGTATATAACTTTGTGACAAAACGTGGCCATTGCAAAGGAGTGGATAGCAAATTGAGCTGGACACAGGTGGAAACCGGATCGGCCATTACTTGGAAATATCCCAGTTGCATCTTGAGTGGAGATAATTCTACTGCTGAATTCTATTCGGTGGCAGTAACGAATAACTATCAGCAGGCTGATACGGGGACTAAAATGATTCATTTAGGTAGAAATACCCGTAGTACCATTGTTAGTAAAGGAATCAGTGCCGGAAAGAGCCAGAACTCTTATCGTGGTCTGGTACGTGTGGCTCAGAAAGCAGACAATGCCCGTAATTACAGTCAGTGTGACTCTTTGTTGCTGGGGAGCCAGTGCGGTGCTCATACATTCCCATATATGGATATTCATAATGAGACTGCTGTGGTGGAACATGAGGCGACAACCAGCAAGATCAGCGAAGACCAGTTGTTTTATTGCAATCAGCGCGGTATTCCTACGGAAGACGCTATTGGGTTGATTGTCAATGGATATGCAAAAGAAGTACTGAATAAACTTCCAATGGAGTTTGCGGTAGAGGCACAGAAGCTGCTGGCTATTTCTTTAGAGGGAAGTGTAGGATAAATGAAGAACTAAGAATTTAATAGAATTATGTTAGAGATAAAAGACTTACATGCCAGTGTCAATGGCAAAGAAATATTGAAAGGTATTAATCTAAGCATAAAGAAAGGTGAAGTTCATGCTATTATGGGACCCAACGGTTCCGGAAAGAGTACCCTTTCGTCTGTGTTGGTAGGCAATCCGGCTTTTGAGGTAACGAAAGGTTCGGTGACTTTTGAAGGAAAAGATTTGTTGGCTTTGAGTCCTGAGGATCGCAGTCATGAAGGTCTGTTTTTGTCTTTCCAATATCCGGTGGAGATTCCCGGAGTCAGTATGGTGAACTTTATGCGTGCGGCGGTAAACGAGCAGCGTAAATATAAAGGCCTTCCTGCATTAACAGCCAGTGAGTTCTTGAAGCTGATGCGCGAGAAACGGGCTGTGGTAGAATTGGATAATAAATTGGCAAACCGTTCGGTAAACGAGGGATTCAGCGGTGGTGAGAAGAAGCGCAATGAGATCTTCCAGATGGCTATGCTGGAGCCTAAGTTGAGTATTTTGGATGAAACGGATTCCGGTCTTGATATTGATGCGTTGCGTATTGTAGCCGAGGGTGTGAATAAACTGAAGACTCCCGAAACAAGTTGTATCGTCATTACACACTATCAACGGTTGCTGGATTATATCAAACCGGATATTGTACATGTATTGTATAAAGGACGTATTGTAAAAACTGCGGGTCCCGAATTGGCTTTGGAACTGGAAGAGCGTGGTTACGACTGGATAAAAGCCGAGTTGGGAGAATAATATTGGATGCCTAAAGAAGAAAGTGATTATGAGAGCAGAACAACAATATATTGATCTCTTTTCTCAATGTGAGGCGATGATTTGCCAGCATAGTGCCGAGGTGCTGAACGCTCCCCGTGCGCAAGCTTTCGCAGATTTCGAAAAATTAGGTTTCCCTACCCGCAAGCAGGAAAAGTATAAATACACGGATGTGAGCAAATTGTTCGAGCCGGATTATGGTTTGAATTTGAACAGACTCGACATTCCGGTGAATCCGTATGAAGTGTTCAAGTGCGATGTACCTAATATGAGTACCGCTCTTTATTTTGTAGTAAACGATGCTTTTTATCGTAAGGCTTTGCCGAAGGCACAATTGCCGGAAGGAGTGTTGCTTGGCAGCTTGAAAGAGCTGTCTGAACAATATCCGGCTTTGGTCAAGCAGTATTATGGCAAGTTGGCAGATACTTCCAAGGATGGTGTGACCGCCTTCAATACTACTTTTGCCCAGGATGGCTTTATGCTGTATGTGCCGAAAGGCGTGGTGGTGGACAAACCCATTCAACTGGTGAATATATTGCGTGCTGATGTTAATTTTATGGTGAACCGCCGTGTGCTGGTTGTGCTGGAAGAAAGTGCGCAGGCTCGTCTGTTGATTTGTGATCATGCCATGGATAATGTAAATTTCCTTTCTACTCAGGTTATTGAGGTCTTTGCAAAAGAAAATGCTACTTTCGATCTTTATGAACTGGAAGAAACCCATACCAGCACAGTGCGTTTCAGTAACCTCTATGTGAACCAGGAGGCAGACAGTAATGTGCTTTTGAATGGTATGACTTTGCATAACGGTACTACGCGTAATACAACTGAAGTAACTTTGGCCGGACGTGGAGCTGAGATCAATTTGTGTGGTATGGTCATTGCCGATAAGAATGAACAGGTGGACAATCATACTTTCATTGACCACAAGGTTGCTGATTGCACTAGTAATGAGCTGTTTAAATATGTATTGGATGATCAGGCGACAGGTGCGTTTGCCGGAAAAGTATTGGTACGTGAAGGAGCACAACATACTAATTCCCAACAAACCAACCGCAACCTCTGTGCTACTCGTGATGCCCATATGTACACTCAGCCGCAACTGGAAATTTATGCGGATGACGTAAAGTGCTCTCACGGAGCTACTGTCGGTCAGCTAGATGAAAATGCGTTGTTCTATATGCAACAGCGTGGTATCAGTCTGAAGGAAGCACGTTTATTGCTTATGTTTGCTTTTGTCAATGAAGTAATAGATACGATCCGCCTGGATGCATTGAAAGACCGTTTGCATTTGTTGGTGGAAAAACGCTTCCGTGGTGAGTTGAATAAATGTCAGGGATGTGCGATATGTAAATAGGACGTCATGTACGATATACAAAAAGTAAGAGAAGATTTTCCGATATTAGATCGGGAGGTGTATGGAAAGCCGCTTATTTATCTGGATAATGGGGCTACCACTCAGAAACCGCGCCAAGTGGTTGAAGCCATAACCGATGAATATTATTCGGTCAATGCCAATGTGCATCGTGGTGTGCATTTCTTGTCTCAGCAGGCTACCGAGTTGCATGAAGCTTCTCGTGAGACTGTACGTCGTTTTATCAATGCACGCAGTAGCAATGAAATCGTGTTTACACGGGGCACGACGGAGAGTATCAACCTGTTGGCTTCTTCTTTTGCCGACAGTCAGATGAAGGAAGGCGATGAAGTGATTGTTTCTGTCATGGAGCATCACAGCAATATTGTACCTTGGCAGTTACAGGCTGCGCGTAAAGGAATCGTGCTGAAAGTGATTCCCATGAATGACAGGGGAGAACTGTTGTTGGATGAATATGAGAAACTCTTTTCGGAACGGACCAAGCTGGTGAGTTTCGCTCATGTAAGTAATGTGTTGGGCACTGTCAATCCGGCGAAAGAGATGATTGCGACTGCCCATACACACAGTGTTCCCGTTTTGATTGACGGGGCGCAGAGTGTTCCTCACATGAAAGTGGATGTTCAGGATTTGGATGCTGACTTTTTTGCTTTCAGCGGACATAAAATATATGGACCTACCGGTGTGGGAGTGCTTTATGGAAAAGAAGAGTGGCTGGATAAACTTCCACCTTACCAAGGGGGAGGCGAGATGATACAAAGTGTCAGCTTCGAGAAAACGACTTTTAATGAATTACCGTTTAAGTTTGAAGCAGGAACTCCCGATTATATCGGCACTACTGCCTTGGCAAAAGCGTTGGATTATGTATCTGCTCTCGGCGTGGAAAATGTTGCCACCCATGAGCATGAACTGACACAATATGCTATGCAGCGTCTGAAAGAAATAGACGGGATGCGTATCTTCGGAGAGGCCGGTAACAAGAGCAGTGTCATTTCTTTCTTGGTAGGAAATATTCATCATTTGGATATGGGTACGTTGCTTGACCGCTTGGGCATTGCTGTGCGTACCGGGCATCATTGCGCACAGCCTTTGATGATTCGTATGGGGATTGAGGGAACTGTACGTGCTTCTTTTGGTTTGTATAATACTAAAGAAGAGATAGATGTGCTGGCTGCCGGTATTGAGCGTGTCAGCAGGATGTTTTGATTTCTCCAAACGAAATAAGTCGCCCTGTCATTGATAAACATTATATTAATGGCAGGCTTTTTTGTATAACAAGAATCAGCGTGACTTCACACAAGATTAGGAGAAACTTCTCACAAGATTTGCCTCATCTTGTAACAAGATATCAGGCATCCTGGTTTCTTGCGTCTTTTATGTTCTTTTTTGTGGGCATATTCCTCTTCCGGTGGAAAATATGCTCCTCCCGAAGAATTGCCCCAAAAATCCTTCAGAAGTTTCAGCCTTTTCGTAAACTCCCTGTTCATGGGCTTTCCGGCTGAAGGATTTTTTCCAGGCTGAAAGATTTCGAGGTATCAATCTTCAGCCAGAATGCCGATGAACAAAGCGTTTGCGGAGAGGCTGAAACCTCTGAAGGAAAAAATAAGTGTTTGCTATGTGTATATAAAGAAACAGGAGAAACAACAGGACGTATTAATAAAAGCTCTTGATGTTTTTTTAATATGTCCTGTTGTTTTTAAAAAAGGGGCAGATGTTTTGAAGTTTCCTGTTGTGAAGTGTGAACATATACTGATGTATAGGCTGAAAGATATATCATGTTTCAGCCGGAAGATATATAATCTTACACCTGTAACATTCTACTCATTCATTGGAGAATTTTTATCACTTCTGAAAAGAGTGTATTGGGGGTAACAGGTAATACGATATAAAAGCAGGGGGCTACATTCATCACGAGTGCCGGCCCCCTTTTGGTATTATTTATATTAAGGTAAAAAGAGAGAGTTTATTTGCCATAATCATCATATAACATCAGCAAATGTGATGAACTCCAACTGAAATGGGGAGCTTTTAACAATTCACCGGTGTGTGTGCCATAGTTTTCATGTATCGGTGCTCCTTCTTTCAAGCCTTGCAGACGGTCGAATACCTGGAGGGTATATTCATCCGCCATCTTGTTATATCCATAGTTGCGCAGACCGCGGATAGCGAAATAAGTCTGATCCAACCAGATAGGGCCACGCCAATAGCCACGTGGTTATACTTCGGGTTGTCTGCTGCTACTGTGGGGAAGGGAATGTAGGTAGAGAACTTGGCTGTATCGGTCAGCAGGGGCAACATGGCTTTTACCTGATCGGCAGTAGCTACTTCTGTCCATAACGGAGTATATGCTTCGCATCCCGGTTCCTGTATAAAGCTTCCGTCCTTTAAACGGCGATCGAAGAAGAAACCTTTTTCTTTGTCGAAGAAATAATCGGCTACTTGGCTACTGTAATCCGGACCGTCAAAAGTAACTCCCAGAATACTTGCAAATTTCTTTAATAGTTTACATTCCAAAGCCAGATAAGCATTTAAATCAACACTTTCCTGATCCATGCTCCATGCATCCTCAGCCCCGTTATTTTTCAGCATCTTGGCATCATCAAAACGGATGGCATTATCCATACCGCTTTCCCAAGCTGCTGCTTCCAATGTGCCATCGGTAGAACCGTATTCACACATACCGTTGCGGTTATGGTCACGCTTGTTATACCACCATTTGTAATAGGCCATCAATTGTGGATACATTTCACTGATGAACGCCGTATCATTGGCATGGGTGAATATTTCGTCTACCGCCCATGATACGAGAGGAGGTTTGCTGTCGCGTGCATTATTTTCGGCAGGATCGGTATAGATACAGTCTATAATCATACCGTCAGGCTGCTGGTAGTCAAACATGGCACGAATGTTGTCCTTGGCCAATTCCGGATCGAATTTTGCCAGAGCAGCAGAGAAACGCCAAGTGTCCCAGGCCCAGAATCCTACGAAGTAGTATGCGGCATGGCTCGGAACAATTCCTTCGTGGAGCAATCCGCCGCGGTGGGTACGCCAGTTGCTGATAAGTGTAACAACTGCTTTCACGGCGATACGGTCATACTCAGGTTTCATATCTTTGCGCAGAATCTTGGTGAGATAACCTTCCCAGCGTTCTTTGTTGGCTTTGAGCCCTTCCTGCGGATTGCTTAGAGCCAATTGCGCTTTCTGTAATCCGGCAGAAAGTTCTTTTTCTCCGGTATAGAAAGAAATGGCTACGTAGGTGTCGTGTTCGCTGCCATTGATTTTTGCCTGGTAATTATTGTCAGTGCCCTTTACGCTAACATCCGGGGTAAAAGTTAATGCTACAATCTCACCGGAGGGATGACGGGCGATGACGGTATTTTGGTCTGTTTGGACTTGTATCTCTTTTCCCCATTGGCTGGCAGTTAAGGAGAGTTCCTTCCCTGCATCGGAGTGAATGCGGAGCAATGCGGTAGAAGCATCTAAAAAATTCAAGCGTTGAATGATTTTACCTTCCTCTGAACTTGCCGAAAGATATAACTCTCCCGGGAAATAACAAGTGGAATCCGGAGTAAATATAACATTCGCCTGATCGGCATATCCTACCGTGACAGCCGATTGTGCCATCCATTGGCGTCGGTTCATATCCAGACTGAACGGGCCACAGAAACCGTTCACCCAGTGATCTTTCTGCGGAAGGGTAAATCCCATCCAGGAACCGGCGTCTGTGAACCAACCCCGGCAACGTGTCAGTGTATCGGGAGTATAGGCTATATCCAGTATGTTATTGAATTCATATCTTTTGCCTGTGGGGATGTTCTCACTGGCAGGGTTACAGGCGGCTGTGAAGCCTGCAACTACTGCTGTGAGAAGAATGATTTTGGTAAATTTATGTTTCATGTTATTTCGTTATTTGAAGATCGTTTCATCACAGATTATTCAGATTAATACAGATGCAATCATTCACGAATTGAAATTCAATCTGCGAGAATCTGTATAATCTGTAGTAGATCGGAATTTTTAAAACCATTTCTTATGCGCTTTTTCAGCAGCATCGTCTTGATTGCTCAAAGGTTGCATGGTAAAGCTGTATTGCCATTCGTGCGGAGTGATGGTATATTCCGGATGTACTTGCGCTCCCCCAAGTATATCTCCACCTACCCCCATGTGACGGTGGTCGATGTTTAACCATACCATGTCTTTCTTCATAATACTTCCACCATGACGGCGTTCTGTATTGAATGCTACATAGTCAATATCCTCCAACGGGAAATTCCATGCGCTGACATTCAGCGGTTCCTCACCTGTGATTAACAGGCCTTCCCCTGCTTTATTACGCAATGCAACCCATCGTACATCGGTTTTGTTGCCGGTTTCCTGTGCACGGACATACGGATGGAATTGTTCCCATACTGTAGCGGTATAGAGTCCGATAGGATAACCCGTCTTGCGGTCTGCATAGTTTTCTTGTGGTCCGCGGCCCAGCCAGGTCATCACATCATATTCTGCCGGAAGAATCATACGCATACCCAGACGTGGCATTTCAGGAAGGGCTTTGTTGCCGGGTACAAAGTTGCATACTTACTTTGACAGCTCCATTGGGGCGTACCTGATAGATGGTCTGCAAAGTTGATTCTTGTGCTTCCAGTTTATAATTTACAGTAACGGTTGCCAGTTCTTGTTTGAATCTTCTTTTAAATCGATACTTTGTAACTTGGCGTTCTTGCCTGCAAATTTCCAGATGCCGCAACGCTCCAGGTGGTTGTTGGCAACATCATTGTCGGTTAATGCACGCCAGAAATTGGGTTGTAATCCTTCTTTTATCAGATTCTTTCCGTTGTATAAGAGTTCTGTCATTTCACCATCAGCAGTAGAGAATGCGATACGGAAGTTCTCCCCTGTCAAGGTGATAGCATCCGGAGTACGTTCGGTATTTATAGTTTTGTCTACTAGTTCCCGGGCAGTCCATGTAGCATTCAGCAGCCGTTCTCCTTCCGGATTCAGTTGCCATTGCTCCATGGCTACCTGATGTCCCTTTGGAACTAATGGGGCTTCCTTTTTGGTAAATGCTTCCAATTTCAGGAAATATTCTTTTCCATCGTTAGGAATCAAGTTCATCGGGATAGTGATGAAGGCAGAAGAACGGGCAGTCATTGTCGGGAAATCCATTTCACCGCTTTGTACAGCTTTTCCGTCTGTTTCTACAGTCCAGTGTAGTTTGTAATCTTCCAAACCGATAAAATCATGCCAGTTAGTCACTTTGATTTGCTTGGTGGTAAAGGCAACCGGCTCAAAATGAATGTATTGATATACTTTTTTTACTTCCCAGATGTGTGGATGAAGTGAACGGTCTGCAGCTACCAGTCCGTTGGCACAGAAGTTGGAGTCATTAGGGACACCTACAAAGCCCATGTCGCCTCCGTAAGCCCAAATCTTATTACCGTTCTTGTCTTTGATATCAAAGGTGGCGTCAACCCAGTCCCATATGAAGCCACCTTGCAGCTGGTCATATTTATAAATCAAATCCCAATAGTCTTGTAGATTACCTACACTGTTACCCATAGCGTGGGCATATTCACATAGAATCATCGGGCGGGCATCACGCTGGTTTACATGGCGGCGCAGGGACCAGATGCGTGCATACATCGGACAGTAGATGTCAGATTTGGCATCATAACCACCTCCTTCATATTGTACAGGGCGGGTAGGATCGAACTTCTTGGTCCAGTCATATAACGTTTCAAAGTGTTTTCCGTAGCCGGACTCATTTCCCATTGACCAAGTGACAATGGCAGTGATATTGCGGTCCCTCAGCACCATGCGCTCATGCGTTGCATAAACGGTACTTCCCAATCGGATTATTAGCCAGTGTGCCATCTTTATGCGCCTGCATACCATGGCTTTCAATGTTTGCTTCATCTACCAGATACAAACCGTATTCGTTACACAATGCATACCATTCATAGCGGTTGGGGTAATGGCAAGTGCGTACAGCATTCAGGTTGAATTGCTTCATCAACTGAATGTCTTTTATCATGCTTTCTACGGTAATGGTACGACCATGATGCGGATCGTGTTCATGGCGGTTTACTCCTTTAAACAATACGGCTACCCCATTTATCAGTTGCATGCCGTTACGCTTTTCCACAGAACGGAAACCGAAAGGCTGTGTGAATGATTCCAATGCTTTTCCTTGAGCATCGTAGGTACTGACTACCAATGTATAGAGATTGGGTGTTTCGGCATTCCAAGGCAATATGGCCGGGAACAAGTGTTTCTGAGCGAATAAAGTATCTGTAGCAGAAGTTATTTCCTTTTTATGCTGGTAAATTACATTGCCTTTGTCCATAACCTTCACTTCCACGATTCCTCCCAGATGAGGCTTGTGGAGTGTGATATCCAGATTAAAATCTCCGTCTTTATAACCATTTGTCAGACCGGCTACCAGTTTGAAGTCTTGTACACGGCTTTGAGGACGGGCATAGAGATACACATCGCGTTCAATACCGCTATATTTCCAGTAATCCTGATCCTCCAGGTAGGAACCGTCACTATAACGGAAAACTTTAACGGCCAGTTTGTTCTTCCCGGCTTTTAAGAACGGAGTAATATTGAAATGAGCCGGAAGACGGCTGTCTTCACTGTATCCTGCCAATTCACCGTTTACCCAGCAATAAAAAGCGGACTCAACTCCTTCAAAATCAAGGAAGATATCCATTCCTTTCCAATGGGCCGGTACGGTAAATTCACGTACGTATGCTCCTACCGGATTGTAATCGGTTGGAACATGAGGCGGATTGGCAGGGAAGGGGTAAGCTACGCAGTATAGATGGGGGAGTCAAATCCTTGCAGTTCCCAGCTTCCCGGAACCTGTATGTCTTTCCAGCGTTTGGTGTTGTACCCCATTTTATAAAAATCTGTCGGGCATTCCTCATTGTTTTTAGAGAATAAAAAACTTCCAGGTTCCGTCTAGTGAAATGCGGCGTTCTGTGGCGGGGTTTACTGCAAAACGTTGGGCGGCAGGTAAAGCTTGTTGTTTCAGTGCATTGGCCTCATTCGTATAAGGAATGAAATGGGCATGGGCAGGTTCACGATTTATTTCATTTATTTGCGGATTTTGCCAGGGCACGTTTTCACCCCAGGCAGAAGCACAAACAAACAACAGTGTAAGAAAAGTATTAAGAGAGTGTTTCATGGTTATTGTTATTTTAAATAGAACAGAAAAGAGTCACAAGAAAAGGTACGCTGAAGTCCACTACAAAGCCGTGAAATATAGAAACCATTACGAAGCTTTGACCGGAATAGCGGGTGATGATGGGTAATGTTGTATCCATCGTAGTGGCTCCTCCAGCCGAAATAGGGGCCAGGTTACCAAACCAACGTACTAGCAACGGGGCAAAAAGCAAAGTGATAATCTCACGTGTGATATTGGATAATAATGCAATGGTTCCCAACTCCGGACCTTTATATTCTGTAATAAAGATACTGGATAGAGAGTAATAGCCGAAACCGGCACCTACTGCCATACAATCTGTTACTGAGCGATGCGAGAGAAACAGACTGACCACTGCGCATCCTGCCAGTGTTCCCAATATGGTCATGACCGGTAGAAAGATCAGGCGAGGATTTAATGACCGGAAATTACGTAAGGTCTGTGGATCATTACCTACACTGACTCCTACACTGAACATTAACGCACACAATGCGTAGAAACTTAGCTTACTTTGTGTAAAGTCGTATGGAATAAGGTGATATACCCCACAAAGAGCTCCTAGTACAAAGAATCCGACGATAATCAAACTTCCTTTCATACTTGTCCCTCCTTATTTCTTTTGTAAAGTACATACCATAAAGCCCATGCTGCCGTAACACTGCCCAGCACTGCTGCCAAGTGATGACAATGGCTTCCAACCCTATAGTGTGCAGACCATTGATAATTTTCTGATTACCGCCTACATCTATACCCAATAAAAAGAGTAGCAACCAAATAAGAACGGTGATGACTTTGTGTATTCCTGAAAGCTTCTGCTTGCGAAGCAGGAAGCCGAGGAGCATCCCCGTGAGCATTAATCCAATAATTGTAAACATATCTATGTCGTTTTATTTATAGGCAAAGATACTTCATTTTTAGATTACAAGGCGATATCACTGTAGCGAAAACCGCCTTGTTGCCTAATTATATCTAACCAAAAAAGAAAATACTTATTTTAAGGCATCATTAGCATTCAGCTCTGTAAGAGGAGTGGGGTAGAATGAATTTTTTGTCTTCATTGAAGCCTGTTCTTCCGGCAGCTTGCAGGGCTGAGGACAGTTTGCCCCAACGGCGGAGATCATACCAACGATAGTCTCAAGAGGGAATTCAATCATGCGTTCATGTTCAATTTGCGCGCGGACTGCTTCTTGAGAAGTACCTGCCATGGGTGGCATATCCCCGTGAACGCTTCTTACTTCATTGATTAAAGGAATAGCCTGTTCGGGATGTCCCTGCTCATTCAATGCTTCGGCCTTCATTAACAGTACGTTGGCATAACGCATCAAAGGAACATTGATAGCGGAATAGTTTTGGTTTAAACTTCATAGGTCGAGGGCATGAATTTACGGAAGGCTACGCGTTCTTTGTTGTCGAACCAGTCATTATAGTCGTAGCCATAGACACGTCCGTTACCATCGTTATAATAGTCACAATTAAAAAATAATGTTGCATACATACGCGAGTCATAACGTCCTGTAGTAGCCGTTTCCCCTTCTTTTTTGAATTCACTAATCAATGTTTGACTGGGAAGAATCTCATCCCATCCCCCAAGTTCGGAAACACCGATCCATCGATGGAACTGAGTACGATAAGTAGCTCCGTTTGCAGAACTCATAGAGAATTGAATTTCAAAAATCGATTCTTTACTGTTCTTATTATCCCCGCTGAACATAGTGCTGAAATTATTAACCAGTTCATATCCTTTTACTTGGTTGAATGCTTCTATAGCACTGGCCAGATAAGAGTCTTTGTTGGTTGCCTCTTCATAGGCGCGTGTCAGATAGGCGAAACCAAGATATGCATAAGCAGAACCGCTTGTGGCACGGCTACATTATCAGCGTCACGTGTTGCAGGCAGACTGGTTGCACGTTTCAAGTCTTCAATGATGAAATTCCATGCATCCTCACGGGAAGAAAGGGGCTTGCTTAATTCAGCCGGGTCAGTGATATATTTATCACGAACTATGATTTCTTTCCAGTTCAATAAAAGTTGCATGTGGTAATAAGCGCGGATAAAGTAGCCTTCATTGACCAATTGTTCGCGTGTTGCTGCGTCTATATTCTCATCGGGTATTTCTGCGGTTTTTTCAATTACCTGATTAGCAAAACTGATGCCTTTATAGTAGCATTGCCAGTAATAACTGAACTGAGAGTTACCATTGGTGTAGGTATAGTTGCCTAATTCCACCCAGTTCGGGTAATTCAGAGCATCGCTTCCTAATTGGATAATATCTTCACGATAGGCTTCTACCGGCCATTTGATTTCCGGGAAAGACCACATGTCACCCGAATAAGTCATCAGGTAAAGTTGGGAGTATGCGGCGGCAATTCCGGCTTCAGCATCAGACTGGTTACGCCAAAAACTGCTTGATGTCAACTGGTCAGGAGATTCTACCGTGAGATAATCGTCACAAGCGCTAAATAAACTTGCAATGCAGATACTTGCTATGTATAATAGTTTCTTCATTTTCTTATTACTTTAAAGGATTAGAATGTAAGTTGAGCTCCAACGGTGAATGAACGGGTAAACGGATAAATCAATTTATCAACACCGGTATTCAACACACTGGCACGAGAGAATTCAGGATCTATACCATCATAGCCTGTGATAGTGAACAAGTTTTCACCACTTACATAGAAACGCAGTTTCTCAATATAGAATTTCTGCATGAGTGATTTGGGTAAAGTATAACCTAACTGTGCCTGACGCAGACGGACAAAATCACCGTTTTCAAGGAATCTGTCTGATTCTTTCATGTTGCCGTTCGGATCTTGATATACTGCGCGGGGAACATCCGTATTTCTATTGTCAGGAGTCCATGCATTCAATGTAGACTTCAGCATATTTGATTTAGAGTTCATTCCTTCATAGAAATATTTGTTTCCGTTATACAATTTGAAGTTCCATGCGCTGCCAAGTACGATTGAAAGGTCAAATCCTTTATAGCCGAATGACAGATTTAAGTTCGCTTCCAATGTCGGGATACCTGAACCACAGTATTCTTTGTCACCGGCGTCTATGCTTCCATTACCATCTAAATCTTTAAAACGGATATCACCCGGTTGGGCATTAGGCTGTAATAATTGTCCATCCTTGTTTACATGGGCATTTACTTCATCCATACTTTGGAAGATACCGTCTGTTCTATAAAGATAGAATGCACCGATAGGTTTGCCCACTCTGGTTTCTGTCGGGAAATGCTCCGTTCCATATTTCAATCCTTCACCCTGAAGAACTTGGTCTGCATCTGACAATTCAACCACTTTATTTTTGGTGGTGCTCATATTGAAACCGATATTGTAATCAAAGTCTTTTATAGCATCTCCCCAGTTTAATTCAAGTTCGAAACCGGGTATTGCGTATCTTTCCGACATTCAGGGTGGGATTAGTCATACCTGCTGAAGGAGGTAAAACTTTTGTTATCAACAGGTCTTCTGTTTGGTTATAGTAGTAGTTTAATGTACCGGTTAATTTGCTGTTAAAGAAGCCGAAGTCGAAACCAATATTTTTGGTATCCGTTGTTTCCCATTTCAAAGAACGGTTTTCCAATCCGCGAGCGATACTTCCTGCCCATGCGTTATCACCGTTGCCTTTCACGTATCCTTGATACATTTCATTGTATGTACTAATCAGCGCAAGGAAGTCATAATATCCCAAAGCATTTTCATTACCCAAACGTCCCCAACTGACACGAAATTTCAAATTGTTCAGTGCAATGTCTTTCGGGAAGAATTCTTCCTGACTGATTCTCCAGCCTAATGCCACTGACGGAAAGCAGCCCCAACGGTTGTCTTTACCAAACTTGGATGAACCGTCATAACGTACAGTTGCCTGTACCAGATAGCGGTCATTATAATTATAGTTCAGTCGGCCGAAGAAAGAAGCGCGGTTATATTTCCATTTTGTTCCGCTACCATCAAATGTGCCACCTGCTCCTGCACCTACAGTTGAGAAAGATGGATCAAGAAATCCGTCCCGGAATTTCACTGGTTACCAATTTTCCGTCTTCTACTTTATAAACAGTGGTTTTACCTTCTACCCCAACAGAATTCCATGTATATTTGCGAGCAGTCATGGAAGTACCTGCCATTGCATTGACGTTGTGTTTTCCAAATGTCTTATTAAAACTTAATACATTTTCCCATACATGTTCTTCCCAGTATCCTGTGGTTTCGCTATGATAAGGATAGTCACGTTTGGCTTTTGGGTCGGCAACATAAGCCGGAGTATGATAAGTCTGACGCTGGTGTTCACCTCTGTATGCATAGCTTGTCTTGAAATTCAGCCATGGGGTGAAGTTCATAGTCAAGGCAACATTGGCTGTGGTATGATATTTTTTGTCTGTAGATTTTTCATAATGCTGGTCAGCCATAACATTACGGTTACTGGGCAGGTCATCAAAGTCACTTAAGCCGAAGCCATACTCTCTTGTATCATCATAGATAGGAACAAGCGGAGAAATCATGTACATTTCTTTAATGGAATATTCCGGTTGTTTGTATCTGATAAATTTGAAAGCGATATTGCATCTATATCAAAGATATATTTATTCATATGGAGTTTCAGACGGGCATTGTCTTGGCGATAGTTGTTACCTAGAAAAATTCCTTTTTCGTCGGCATGATTGTAGGAGAGTGAATACTGGGCGTTTTCGGAACCGCCACGGATACTAAACATATAGTTTTGTGAAACACCACCCCTTAGCATGGCATCTTGCCAGTCTGTATCTATTCCTGTGTTTTTATTTACAAATGCAGGCATAGTAACCTCTGTATCATTGGGATACTGGTTCATATAGTTCTGATACATTTGTTTATGAACACTTTTGTATTCTTCGGCATTTAGCAGTTCCAGCTTTTTTGCTACGCTTGTAAAGCTTACATAAGTGCTGAAATCAATTTTCATGTCACCCTTTTTACCGTTTTTGGTAGTTACGATAATGACACCATTTGCAGCAACCGAACCATAGATGCAGCGGCTGCACCATCTTTCAGTACTTCCATTGACTGAATATCTTGCGGATTCACATTTTCAATATCACCGGGAAAACCATCAATGATATAAAGAGGTTGGTTGTCACCAAACGTTTTGACACCACGGATTTTAACCTGCACACCTGCACCGGCATTGCCACCAGCCTTCATAATGTTTACACCTGCAATCTTACCTTGCAATGCTTCTGCAGGGTTGGTTGTGGTGCGCTTTACCAAATCGTCTACATCTACTGAGGAAATAGCACCGGTCATATCACTTTTCTTCATGGTACCATAGCCCACTACTACAACTTCATCCAGCATCTCAGTATCTTCTTTCAAAGTCACCCGGATGTTTGTCTTTCCGTTTACAGGGACTTCTTGTGTTGCATAGCCCACATAAGAAATAATAATAGTGGCTTTGGGGGATACGCTTAATGCAAAGTTACCGTCAAAGTCTGTGATGACCCCGTTGGTTGTACCTTCTCTACTACACTGGCACCAATAATAGGTTCGTTGGCAGCATCAGTAACCAGACCAGTCAGTTGAATCGTCTGTGCTAATGCACCGAAAGGAGTCATAAAAGCAAAGAGTAGAATCAATAGTATGATTCTTTCCTTGAAATAATTCTTTTTACTCATGTGAATAAATTTTAAGGTTAATAATTGTTTTTCACATCGCTAAGTAATAGGTTGTATGTGCAAATCCTAATTATTATACCTACAAATGAACTACAATGAATAAAAAAACTCTCTTTTTTAATCTACAAATATAAATGTAATATATTGATATATAGTGTTCTATATTAAAGAGATAATATCTACAAAATGCTGTTTGATAAAAACTGTAAAATATAGGTTCTTTAAATATTTTGTAGATAGTCTGTCAAGTCATCCTCCGAAGATAAGTTTAGAGATTTACGTAAACGATATCGATTCATGTTGATTGTTTTGGGAACATTTTCTGTGAGCATTGAGATTTCTTTGGTAGATAGATTTACCCGTAATAAAGTAGCTAGATATTTTTCTCCTTGTGTTAAATTAGGATGCCGTTCGGATAGCCGTTGAAGGAACTCCTGGTTCTTTTCTTCAACATTCATCAGCAAGGTGCTGTTCGTCTTATCTCCATTCTGATATTGGCTGATGAAGGCATTGACTTTCTTCAGATGAGGAATCAATGCCTGTTGGTCCATCTTATATCCTTGCTTTATCATTTCTCTGATTTTCTCTAGCAATTCATTACGGCTATGCAGGAATACAGCAAAACTGGTAGCTTCCTGACGACTGTTGTCTAATGCACTTTGGACAGATTTTAATTCGAGTTCTTGCTGTCGTACTTTAAGTTCTGCCAATTCATGTTCCGATTGCTCCAGATTATAGCGGGCAACCATTAACTGCATATTCTTTTTGCGTTTATACCATTGGTATAGAAATATACTGAGTACTATCAATGAGATGAATATGATTACTAGTACAAACAGATTCCGTTTCAGCAGTTCTATTTTATAAGCTTGTTCTCTTAGTTCTGCTTTCCTTTGTTGGTTTGATATTGTTTATGGGAAATTTCCTGTTCTACGATGCGTAATTTACTTCCACTTTGCAACTCTTTGCTGAGAGTATATAGTTGCATCAGGCATTTATAAGCGTTTTTATGGTCTCCAAGGGCATCGTATACCCAAGATAAATATTCGTAATTATCACAAATCAGTTCTTTGGCACTGATGGAAGAAGCGACCTCGTATGCTCTTTGTAAAGCCATCAAGGCATTGTTATATTGTTTTGCATAGAAGTATTGTTTTCCCATATTGTTATAGTTTTCCCCTAATGACCATTGAGAATTCAAGTTCTTGTTGATGACAATGGCCTCATTAATTAAACTTAGCTTTTCATTAAAATCACCCTCATATAAGCATAAATTATTCAAATTGGCGGATATCCCTCTTAAATTTTTCTGACTGCGGTTTATTGTAAGGGCTTGTTTAAGGAATTGTTCAGCTGTTTTGAACTCATTCATGGAATAATGGATGATGCCACGATCATTGTAGCATAGTGCGATAGAAATGGAATCTCCGATGGATTTAAAAATTGAGATGGCTTTCTCACTCATTTCGATCGCTTTGTTGTAGTCGGTCAGTTTGCAATAGAGTGCTCCTATCAGTGCGTAAATTTGTCCATTCAGCCTTTATTGGCAGGAGTTGCATACTCCAATGCGTCATATAGATTTTGATGCTCACATCAAAATTGCCTAATAGCTTTTCTGCCTGACTGTAATAGAACATTGCTTTCGGCTTTTTGATCATTTTGCCTTTCTTCAGGAAATAATTCAATTACCTTGGCAGCATAGTAACTGGCCTGCTTCGGATTATTGTATAAGGCTTCAACCGACTTTTTAATCAGTGCCTCGGCTTCTTGTTGTTTATTACGGGCATTAGCCCATGAGAGATTCAGCAGGCAAAGGAGAATATATACAAGTAGGTTGTTTTTCATAATCAAGCGTATTTTTGCAAAAATAGTGATTTTCTTTGTAAAAAGACACTCTTGTTTCTCTTTTAAAAGAATATCTTTGCAAGCAACAATAAAGATGAACTATGTTATTACCTTATTTGAATAAAGACCTGATAGAAGCCGGTTGTGATGAGGCGGGTAGGGGATGTCTGGCAGGATCTGTATATGCAGCTGCTGTTATTTTACCTGTAGATTTTAAGAATGAATTGCTGAATGATTCCAAGCAACTGACGGAGCATCAGCGTTATGCGCTGCGAGAGATTGTGGAAAGAGAAGCATTGGCATGGGCTGTAGGTGTAGTGACTCCTGAAGAGATAGACGAGATAAATATCCTTAATGCGTCTTTTCTGGCAATGCATCGTGCTGTGGATCAATTGAAAATTCGTCCTCAACATTTATTGATTGATGGGAATCGTTTTAAAAAATATCAGGATTTACCGCATACTACAGTGGTAAAAGGAGATGGAAAATATCTGTCTATTGCTGCTGCATCTATTTTGGCGAAAACCTATCGTGATGATTATATGAATGGTCTGCATAAAGAATATCCTTTTTATGATTGGAATAGTAATAAAGGTTATCCTACTAAAAAGCATCGTGCGGCTATTCGTGAATATGGAACAACGCCATATCATCGGATGACTTTTAATTTGTTGGGGACAGATCCCCAATTAGAGATTCCTTTCTAATTTAAAGAATATATAGGAGGATGGGATGACTTCTTTGCATTTCATTTTACGTTGTTGAAAATAAGGCGAAGAATCTGTTTGATCCATATGGGTAGTAACAGATTCTTCGTTTCACTTTTTTACAATGGTCTTATTCAGCATATCAATATTTTCCCCGTTGATAAGAGCGATGTCCATAAATAGTGATTACCACAAAACAGATAAATGGCAGGATAAATGAAACATTTACGGCTGGCATATTCCAAATGGTATTCATATCAATAATACTTGCTTGTAAAGGAGGAAGTACGGAACCTCCTAAAATAGCCATAATCAGGCCGGCTGCTCCAAAACTTTGCATCATCTCCCAATCCGGTAAGCGCTATGCCATAGATCGTGGGGAACATTAATGACATACAGGCTGAAACAGCTACCAGGCAGTACATACCCCAGATATCCTGGAAGAAGATGACTCCAGCGGTGAAGCAACAACCCGCAATGGCAAGTATGGCCAATAATTTACCTGGATTGAGGTAGCGTAAGATGAAGGTACAGACAAAGCGCTGATACAGAAAATAACCATCGCAATGATGTTGTATTCTTGTGACAGCACTTCGGCGGCTTTTTCTTCCATACCTTGTGACATGAACAGATGTGTACCATATTGAATGATAAAGGTCCAACACATAATTTGCGCACCTACATAGAAGAACTGTGCCACGACTCCCTCACGGTAATGATGAATGGAGAAAATACGTTTCAAAGTCGGCCCGAAATTGATGCCGTGGGATTGGTCACCATTTTTAGGCATCTTAGTAAAACGGATAATGAGAAACATCACAAAGATGACAATACCGATTGTTAAATAAGGAGCGATGAGTACGGAAAGATCCGCATCTCTCACTATTGCAAACTCCATCGGATTCAGTTGAGCTCGTTCTGCCGTATCCATTGGATTCAGCTTTGCCTGGATAAAGTTCATGCTACATACATTCCCAATAAAGACCCCATGGGATTGAATGATTGAGCCAAGTTGAGGCGTCGGGTAGCGGTAGCTTCCGTTCCCATGGACAAGATATAAGGATTAGAACTGGTTTCGAGGAAAGAAAGTCCACAAGTCAGGATAAAATAGGCTAATAGAAACGGATAATAATTGCCGGTCATTTTGGCGGGGAAGAATAATAAGGCTCCTACGGCATAGAGCCTAACCCTAACAGGATGCCAGCTTTATAAGAATATTCCGGATGAACA
>ENA-OQDW01000162-OQDW01000162.1-human-gut-metagenome-genome-assembly--contig:-NODE-162-length-27038-cov-8.253688_pt1 | contig 27038 bp, 35 predicted proteins | sample MGYA00242784_ERZ504613 | MGnify/ENA primary metagenome ERZ504613 (study PRJEB26092, sample SAMD00036330) | human gut metagenome | host: Homo sapiens | study: EMG produced TPA metagenomics assembly of...
GGGCGCGGGTGCTTAAGGCCGACTTAATCACCCACGCTTGTTGTGTGTGACGGGCGCCCCCCTCGGGCATAATGGAGCGCGAGAGGAGCACGCATGAACGAGCGCATTTTGGTAGTTGATGACGAGAAGGCCATCGCCGACTTGGTTGGTATCTACCTTACAAAAGAGGGCTTTGATGTCCAGATTGCCTATAGCGGGGCCGATGCTGCCAAGGCGATTTTGGAGCAGGAGTTCGATCTGGCGCTGCTTGATGTCATGCTGCCCGATATCGATGGGTTTGAGCTGCTGCGTACGATCCGTTCCAGCCATACCTATCCCGTGATCATGCTGACGGCGCGCGATGCCCAGCAAGACAAGATCGGGGGCCTTTCGCTTGGCGCGGACGATTACGTGGTTAAGCCGTTCCGTCCGCTGGAGCTCATCGCGCGCGTGCACGCTCAGCTTCGCCGCTACACCAGCTACGGTAGCCGTGCACAGGCGGCCGAGTCGCCGACCATTCAGCTCGACGGCTTGGAGATCAACCGCGATGCTCGTTCCGTGACAGTGGACGGTTCACCGGTACGCCTCACACCCACCGAGTATTCAATCTTGCTGTATCTGGTCGAGCATCGCGGCAGCGTGGTGGCCGTGGAGGACCTGTTCCGCGCGGTGTGGAGCGAGGATTTTATGCCCGGCTCCAACAATACGGTGATGGTGCATATTCGCCACTTGCGCGAAAAGATCGGCGACGACGCACAAAAGCCACGCTTTATCAAAAACGTCTGGGGCGTCGGCTACATCATCGAATAACGCTTTTCGCTTGTGAGGATCTTGATATGACAAAAGACGATAGGGAAGCGTTCGAGGTGCCCGATCGGCTCTTTGAATACGTGAGGTCGGTCGTCGACAACCGCGCGCTTGCAACGGTGCTGCTCTTTTTGCTGAGCCTGCTGCTGATTGGCATCGACAACATCGTCGGAATCTTGGCGGTGCTGCTTGTCGGCTTTTTGCTGATCGATCGATTTGAGATCGTGTGCCGCTGCGTGGTGATTGGCGGCGCCGCGTGGGCCATGACGTTGGCGATTGGCGCCATGGCGCTCGGCGGCATCGAAGGGCCGGTGCTGTTCGATGCCGGCTTTGTATTCAACATGCTTGGCTTTGTGCTGGCGCTTGCCGCGTGCGTGCTGTTCTTGTGTGGCCGCGCCCTGTACTACCAGGGCTACGAGCAGGGCGAGCAGCATGCCGATTGTGTGCTGGCCGCTCGTATTCAAGATCGCCTGATCGATCACCCCGACACCTGGGATAACATCGACGGCGACTTCTTGGAGGTCGAGGGCGCCCTTAACCGCGTGCGTGACCGTGAGCGCAAGGTGCAGCAAGCTCTGCGTGACGAGTCGCATCGCAAGGACGATTTGGTCACGTACTTGGCACATGACCTACGCACCCCGCTTGCCAGTGTGGTGGGCTATCTTTCGCTGCTGCAAGAGGCTCCCGAGCTGCCGGTTGAGCAACGTGCGCACTTTACGGGCGTGGCGCTCGACAAGGCGCACCGGCTCGATACGCTCATCGAAGAGTTCTTCGATATCACGCGCTTTGACTTTCACGATATCGTGCTCACGCGCGGCTATGTTGATCTGGGGTTGCTGCTGGCTCAGGTGACTGACGAGTTCTATCCCATCCTCAACGAGCAGCATAAGGAAGTCCAAGTTGATATTCGCGAGGACCTGACGGTGCTCGTGGATGGCGACAAAATGGCTCGCGTGTTCAACAACATCATGAAAAACGCTATTGCCTATAGCTATGAGGGCTCGACCATCACGATCGAGGCCAGACGCCGGGACGGCGGTGGCGTGCGCGTGCGCTTTATCAATCAGGGCGATCCCATCCCTGAGGCAAAGCTCAAGGTGATCTTTGAGAAGTTCTATCGCCTGGATGCGGCGCGTGCGACCAATCGCGGCGGCGCTGGACTGGGGCTTGCCATCGCCAAGGAGATCGTATGCGCGCACGGCGGTACCGTTGCATGTGAATCGACGCCCGAACACACGATATTCACCATCGAGCTGCCCGCCGCATAGCCAGTGTGCCCTTACAAACACTTGACAATGCGCTCACGTGCATATGAGCCGCGATTCCTACTATCGATACTGCTGAATTGATATCGATGTGGAGGTATGCGGTATGACGGCTGCTGCGGCTGTGGAGCCCACGGAGCTTGAAGAACTCATGAAAGCGCAGGCCGAGGCCGCGCACGAGTGCGAGGTTGGGGATGCGACTCGCCCCACGGCAGAGGATCTTGCCGCCTCGCCGACGCGAATCGATGTCGAGGGCCTCGACCTGTTCTATGGCGACCACCATGCGCTCAAGGACGTGAATATCAAGATCCGCGACAAGCAGATCACCTCGTTCATCGGGCCTTCGGGCTGCGGAAAGTCCACGTTGCTGCGCTGCTTTAACCGCATGAACGACGGCATCAAGGACTGCCGAATCGAGGGCAAGATTGCGCTCGATGGTCAAGATATCCTGGGCGACTACGACATCTGCCGCCTTCGCCAGCGCGTGGGCATGGTGTTCCAGCGCCCCAACCGTTTCCCATGAGCATCTACGACAACGTCGCCTACGGTCCTCGCGGAATGGGAGTGCGCGATCGCGTCGTGCTCGACGAGCTGGTCGAAGACTCCCTGCGACGCGCCGCCCTGTGGGACGAGGCCAAGGACAAGCTCAAAGAGTCGGGTCTGGGTCTTTCGGGCGGCCAGCAGCAGCGTCTGTGCATCGCCCGCGCACTTGCCGTGCAGCCTGACATTCTGCTGATGGACGAGCCAACCTCGGCACTCGATCCTGTGTCGACGCTGGTGGTGGAGCAGCTGGCCTGCGAGCTCAAAGAGACCTGCACGCTCGTGGTCGTTACGCACAATATGCAGCAGGCGGCGCGTATCTCCGATTCGGTCGCATTCTTTTTGCTGGGTGAGCTGGTGGAGCACGCGCCCACCGCGCAACTCTTCAAGAATCCGACCGATCCGCGCACGGCGGATTATTTGACGGGGCGTTTTGGCTGATACCATCTAGTACAGGTACCTTTAGGGTTAAGATGCGGTCATGCCGGCCGCAAAGGGGTTCAACATGATCTATTACGTCGAGGACGATGACAACATCAGGGATTTGACGGTCTATGCGCTGCGCAAGCAGGGGATTGAGGCCGAAGGCTTTTCGTGCGACGGTGAGTTTAAGGCTGCCGTGGCGCGACGGGTACCCGATGCCGTCCTGCTCGACATCATGCTGCCCGATACCGATGGCTTGGCGATTATGCGTCGACTGCGTGCCGATCGCCTGACGGCGACGGTGCCCATCATGATGCTTACCGCCAAGGATACCGAGCTCGACAAGGTGATGGCGCTCGATGGCGGTGCCGACGATTACCTGACTAAGCCGTTTTCGCTCATGGAGCTCGCCAGCCGCTGCCGCGCACTGCTGCGTCGCGGCGGCATGGTCAAACAGGCAAGCGATGTGCTCAGCGTGGGCGACATCGTGCTCTCGCCCAGCCATCGTGAGGTGACTGTTGCCGGCGAGTCGCTTAAGCTCACCCTGCGCGAGTTCGACCTGCTCGAGTACCTCATGCGCAAGCCCGGCGTGGTCTTTACCCGCGAGTCGTTGCTGCAGAGCGTGTGGGGCTGGGACTTCGACGGCGGTTCGCGCACCGTTGACGTGCACGTGCAGACGCTTCGCCAAAAACTGGGCGAGCATGCCAGCGCCATCGAGACCGTGCGCGGCGTGGGCTACCGCTTGGCCGAGCCTTCTGCCGGTGATGGTGCCGAAGGTGACGACACCGCGGCCACCGCATCGGAGGAGTAACCCGTGGTCTTCGCCCCCCAGGGAAAACATACGCTGTCGCACCGCGTTTTTGTGACGATCTTTGTCTGCGCCATGGCGGTTATCGTGGCGTTTACGGTGCTGGGTGCGTTCTTTGTGCAAAACACCTTGGCGGATGCACGAGTGCCAACCTGGCGCAAGAAACCGAGCTCATTGCTGCCGCCCTCGACGAGCAGCAGGAGCCCATCCCGTTCTTGCGTAGCCTCGATCGAGAGGACTTGCGCATCACGCTGATTAACAAGGATGGATCGGTTGCCTACGACAACGAGGCGTCGCCTTCCACACTGCCCAACCATGGCGATCGCCCCGAGGTCATCGAGGCCTTTGAGAGTGGTTCGGGTTCCGCGGAGCGCGCAAGCTCTACGCTCGACGAGATTATGCTGTATCGCGCCGTCGCCCTTGATAACGGCCAGGTTGTCCGCTTGGCGCAGGCCCAGCCTGGCGTTGCGGCGATTTTGCTGTCGATGGTGGCGCCGATGCTGCTTATCGCAGCAGCGGGTGCGGTACTCTCGTTTTTTATGGCGCGCCGCGAGTCCCGTGCCATCATCGCGCCTTTGCAAGAGGTGGATTTGGACCACCCACGCCGTAGCTATGAGCACGCCTATGCGAGATGGTCCCCATGCTTGAGCGTATTGAGTCGCAGCGCCAGGAGCTCAAGCGCCAAATGGCGGTGCTGGCGGACAACGACCGTATGCGCCGCGAGTTCACGGCGAATATCACCCATGAGCTCAAGACGCCGCTTACGGCGATTTCGGGCTATGCCGAGCTCATCGCAAACGGCATGGTCGAGGGCGAGGGCGACCTGCGCAACTTTGGCGGTCGCATCTATCGTGAGGCGGGCCGCTTGGCAGCGCTTGTCAACGATATCCTTACGCTGTCTAACTTGGACGAGGCCGAGCGTGCAGCTGAGGGCGAGGCGGTGCCCATTGGGTCCACGGAGCCTATTGAGCTCTCGCGTGCCATCTACGCGGTCGAGCAGCGTCTTGAACAGGTCGCCCGTCAGGCGAATGTGACGATAAGTCATGAGACCAAGCCTGTGGTCATCGAGGGCGTGTCGCGCTTGATTGACGAGCTCATCTATAATCTGGCAAGCAACGCCATCCGCTACAATCGACCCGGCGGTACGGTTACGCTGCAGTGCGGCACCAACGACGAAGGCCATCCGTTCCTTGCGGTCGCCGACACGGGAATCGGTATCGCGCCTGAAGAACAGGGCAAGGTATTTGAGCGGTTCTATCGCGTGGACAAGAGTAGGTCCAAGGCGCGCGGCGGAACCGGTCTGGGGCTTGCCATTGTCAAGCATGCGGCCCTGTATCATCACGCCACGCTCGATCTGTCGAGCGAGTTGGGCGTGGGAACCACCATTACGGTGACGTTTCCCATACAGCAGGACGAGCCATTCGCATAGCGATACAACATAGGTATTGATGTAGACGCCGCATTTGACTTTCGGGTGCGGCGTTGTTGTGCAATTTTACGATTGCTTCCGACATTTTTACAGGAGAGCCTGTTTCTTATGTATAGAGTTTGGTCTCGGTAAAAAGATGCGATAACATACGGACAGTTTTGTCAATCCGAACTGGGGAAATGAAAGGCAAGCTGCATGACCCTTCTCGAACTGTTCCAGCTGCTGAAGAAGCACCTCAAGCTGGTCATCACCCTTCCGGTGGTCTGCGCGATCGCCATGGGCATCGTGTCCTTCGCCGCGATGGACAACACCTATACCGCGACGACGAGCATGTACATTCTCGCCAAGACCGACGATAGCGGCCAGATGAGCTACAACGATCTCTCGGCGAGCCAGATGCTTTCCAACGATATCGCCACGCTGCTGGATAGCGATAGCGTTAAGAGCGGCGCCGCCAAGGAACTGGGCCTCACCGATCTGGATGACTACAAGGTGTCTGTTTCCTCCGAGACCACCACGCGTGTCATTACGCTTTCGGTTACCGGCACCGATGCCAAGGAGACGGCTGAGGTCGCAAAGGCCATAGCTAGCTCGGTGAGTACGGTCGCTCAGAACGTCGGCGCTGCCCAGAGCATCAACGTTATCGACGAGGCTAAGACCCCCGAAGCCCCCAGCGGCCCCAAGCGCACGCTGTATATTGCCGTCGCGTTCCTCGCCGGTATCTTTATCGCAGTCGCCTATGTCGTTTTGGCAGACATGCTCAATACCCGCATCCGCGGTGCCGAAGAGGCGGAAGAGCTCCTGGGCATTCCCGTTGTTGGCCGAATTCCGGCTATGAAAGGTGGTAAATAGGCATGGCTAAGGCAAAGAACACCGATAAGCTCGTTGTACAGAATGCCGCCAAGACCCTTCTGGCCAACATCCGCTTTGCGAGCGTGGACGACTCCATTCGCACCATCACCGTTACGTCCTCGATTCCCAACGAGGGCAAGTCTACGGTTTCCATCAACCTTGCCCAGGCTATCGCCACCAGCGGCAAGAGCGTCCTGCTGGTCGAGGCTGATATGCGTCGCAGGTCCCTTGCCGATATGCTCGGCGTCCGCTCCCGCGGCGGACTCTATGCAGTCCTTTCCGAGCAGGTTTCTATTGACCAGGCGATTGTCGAGACGGGTCAGAAGAACTTCTACTTCCTCGATGCCGAGCCGCATATTCCCAATCCTGCCGACATCATCGTCTCTCACCGCTTTGCCAAGCTGGTAAAGGCACTGTCCGCCAAGTTCCAGTACGTCATCTTTGATGCTCCCCCGGTCGGCACCTTCATCGATGCTGCCGAGATCGCAAGTCTGACCGACGGTGCGCTTTTTGTCGTGCGTGAGGATTTCACCAAGCGCGAGGAGCGCTCAACGCCATCGGTCAGCTTAAGAAGTCCGAGAAGGTCAAGCTCATTGGTACCGTTATGAACTACTGCGAGACCGAGACCAGCGAGTACTACTACTCCTACTACACCAAGGACGGTAAGAAGGTGAAGAAGGGCTCCGACGATCAGGGGACTTCCAAAAAGGGCATCTTCACCAACCGAGCAAACGTTTAGTTGATTAAGGCTGACCTATGCGTGACATTCATTGCCATATCTTGCCGGGTGTAGACGACGGCGCCGCCGATCTCGATGAGAGCTTGGCGATGCTCGAGGCTGCCAAGCGGGCCGGTGTAACCAGAATCGTTTGCACTCCTCACTGCCGTGATCCCTATTTTGATTACGACAAGATGTGGGATGCCTTTGAGCTGCTGCGTGATAACGCTGACGGTTTTCCGCTCCAGATGGGCTTCGAGGTCAACCATCGAAAGCTCGTTGAGCTTGGTATCGATGCCGCGGAGCACTTGCATTTCGATGGAACCAACGAGTTTCTGCTCGAGCTTTCGACGCATGCCGATGCGTATGCGTTTAGAGAGTACGAGAACACGATTTACGATTTGCAGTGCCGTGGCTACCAGGTGATCATCGCTCATCCTGAGCGCTATCGTGCGGTTCAAAAGGATGTAAGCGTGGCGGAGCGCCTGGTCGATATGGGCTGCAAGCTGCAGGCTTCGGCGGACTTTATTGCCGGCGGTCGCTTTGGTCGCGAGAAAAAGCCGGCACAGCGCCTGTTCGATCAGAACCTGTACAGCTTCATCGCGAGCGATGCCCATAACGTGGGTCATTACGATTGCCTGGCGAAGGCTCGCGCGAAGTTTAGCGTGCGCGGAGCTCATTTTCGCTAAAATCTGTCCCTAACGTTCGCATTGAATGAAGGGGCAGCCATGGATATTCAACTTAAGACGGGATGCTTTGATGACGCGGCGTTGGTGCGCCGCGTCGTTTTTATGGACGAGCAGGGCTACGAGAATGAGTTCGACGCTATCGACGAGGATCCGAACTGCATTCATGTGACGCTCTATGTAGACGGCGAGCTTGCCGGTTGCTCGCGCGTGTTTCCCGAAGAGCTTGAGCGCGTGGCTGACGCAGAGGCCCCGGTGTTGCCGGCATGCGACATGGACGAAGGCGTTGCGGCGGGGGAGACCTACATTATGGGGCGCGTCGCAGTGCTGCCGGCTATGCGTCGTCGCGGATTGGCGAGTGCGATCGTCGAGGCCAGTGATGCGTGTGCACGCGATGCCGGCGCAAAGCTTATTAAGCTGCATGCACAGGAATACGTGCTGCCGCTCTATGTAAAGGCGGGCTACACGCAAATTGCCCCGGTAGATTACGAAGACGAGGGCCAACCCCATGCCTGGATGCCCAAGCGCGTAGATGGCAGATAGGGACGTTCCTTTTCTGCCGGCAGGGGGGGGGGCACTCCTTGGCAATTGGCGCATCGGAGCGTTTGGACATACAGTTTTTCGATTCCGTATGTATATATGCGCGCTAATGGGTTATAAAATCTAAGTCTGAACATAGCAGGTCTGCGATGCGGCTCGGGCAACCGGGCCGTTTTTGCGGACGGGGGTAGCGCGAAAGGACTGCACATGCGTCAATTTAAGACCGAGAGCAAAAAACTGCTCGACCTCATGATCAACTCCATCTACACCAATAAGGAAATCTTCCTGCGCGAGCTTATCTCTAACGCGAGCGACGCCGTCGACAAGCTCAACTTTAAGAGCCTGCAGGATCCGAGCGTTAAGCTCGACCAAGGTGACCTTGCCATCCGCGTCTCTTTCGACAAGGATGCCCGCACCATCACGATCTCGGATAACGGCATTGGCATGACCGCCGAGGAGCTCGAGCGCAACTTGGGCACCATCGCCCATTCCGGCTCCGAGGAGTTTAAGACCGAGAACGCCGAGCAGCAGGGTTCGGATGTCGACATCATCGGCCAGTTTGGCGTGGGCTTCTACTCGGCCTTTATGGTCGCCAGCCATGTGAAGGTCGTGAGCCGCGCCTATGGCGAGGATGTCGCCCATGTGTGGGAGTCGGACGGTCTTGAGGGCTACACCATCGAGGATGGCGAGCGCGCCGAGCACGGTACCGATGTCATTCTGACGCTGCGTGAGAACGAGAAGCTCGACGCCGATGGCGAGGCCGAGACCTACGATCGCTTCCTGACCGAGTGGGGCCTCAAGAGCCTGATTCAGCAGTACAGCAACTATGTGCGCTACCCGATTCGGATGATGGTGTCCAAGAGCCGCCAGAAACCCAAGCCCGAGGACGCCGGCGACGATTACAAGCCCGAGTATGAGACTACCAGGAGCTCGAGACCTCAACTCCATGACGCCGATTTGGAAAAAGCGCAGCTCCGATGTTGAGCAGAAGGACTACGACGAGTTCTACAAGTCTACGTTCCACGACTTTGATAATCCTGCGCGCACCATCAGCTTCCACGCCGAGGGCACGCTCGAGTACGACGCCCTGCTGTTTGTGCCGGGTCGCGCCCCGTTCGATCTGTACAGCAAGGACTACGAGAAGGGTCTGGCGCTCTACAGCTCCAACGTGCTGATTATGGAGAAATGCGACGACCTGCTGCCCGACTACTACAACTTTGTGCGCGGTGTCGTGGATTCCGCCGACGTGTCGCTCAACATCTCGCGTGAGACGCTGCAGCAGAACCGTCAGCTCAAGGCCATCGCCAAGCGTGTGGAAAAGAAGATCACCGCTGACCTTGAGGATATGCGTGACAACGACCGCGAGGCCTACGAGAAGTTCTTTGAGAACTTTGGCCGCGGCCTTAAGTACGGCATCTACTCGAGCTATGGCATGAAGGCCGATGAGCTCGCCGACCTGCTGCTGTTCTGGTCTGCCAAGGAGCAGAAGATGATTACCCTAGCCGAGTATGCCAAGGCATGCCCGAGGATCAGAAGGCCATCTACTACGCCGCCGGCGACTCGCGTGAGCGCTTGGCCAAGATGCCCGTGGTAAAGGGCGTGCTCGACCGCGGCTATGACGTGCTGCTACTGACGCAGGATGTGGATGAGTTCACCTTCCAGGCCATGCGTGAGTACATTGCCGCCGATATGCCCAAGATTTACGAGGACGACGCTGCCCGCGAGGCTGCCGAGAAGGCTGTGGCCGACGGTGCCGAGCCCGAGGTCGAGGATCGTCATCTGGAGCTCAAGAACGTCGCGACCGGTGATCTTGACCTGGCGACCGAGGACGAAAAGAAGGAGGCCGAGGACGCCACCAAGGAGAACGAGGACCTCTTTAGCGCCATGAAGGAGGCGCTCGGCGACAAGGTCGAGAAGGTCGCCGTCTCTGCGCGCCTGACCGATGCTCCCGCGTGCATCACCACCGAGGGCCCGCTTTCGCTCGAGATGGAGAAGGTGCTCCAGAAGGTCCCGAGGGAGCGCCCGATGGTATGCCCAAGAGCCAGCGCGTGCTCGAGCTCAACGCCAAGCACCCGGTCTTTGCCAAGCTTGTCGCTGCCCAGAAGGCAGGCGACGCCGACAAGATCAAGCAGTACTCCGGTCTGCTCTACGATCAGGCCCTGCTGGTCGAGGGCATTTTGCCCGAGGACCCCGTTGCCTTCGCGGCAGCTGTCTGCAACTTGATGTAGTTCGGGGATACGCACCGTAACTAGATTAGAACGAGAGTGGATAATCTCCCACTTTTGGCTCGAATGCGGGCTTGAAGTGGGAGATTTTCCACTCTCGTTTCCTTTTGAATGATCCCTTCGTCCCCAAGGGATCATTTATTTGTGCGGGTTGTGGTTTTGTGACCTGCTGAAATTTAGGATACTGTACATCTGTACGTTAACTCATCTTCGTAGTATATTGCTACCCGCAAAACTCAACACCATTGTGCTTTGAGACGTTAAAGCGCCTACTACAATGGTTGTCGATAGTACGATTCGATTTAACGACAGGATGGATGGTCCAAGCGTGAGTCTCGGCAGCAAACTATCCAATGCAAAGGTGTCCTTTGCGATATTTAAGCGCGACATTAAGCGACTGCTTGTGAACCCCGTCGCCCTGGTGGTTACCCTAGGCGTGTGCGTTATTCCCTCGCTGTATGCCTGGTATAACATCGTGGCAAACTGGGATCCGTATGGAAACACCCAAGGCATCAAGATTGCTATCGCCAACAACGATCGAGGCACCCAAAACGACTTGGTGGGTGAGCTCAACGCTGGCGACAAAGTGGTCGACCAGCTCAAGGAGAATCATCAGTTGGGCTGGACGTTCGTCGACTCGACGGCCGATGCCAAGGAGGGCGTCGAGAGCGGCGAGTACTATGCCGCTATCGTGATTCCCAAGAACTTCTCGGATAACCTGGTTCGATGCTCGACGGCAACTACCATCAGCCCAAGCTCACGTACTACGTCAATGAGAAGAAGAGCGCCATTGCGCCCAAGGTTACCGATACCGGTGCAAACACCATCGAGGAGCAGATCAACTCGGAATTTGTCTCTACGGTAGGCAAGACTGTTGCCGGTATCGCCAAGGATGCCGGTGTCGATTTAAAGGACAAGGCAACCCAGACTCAGGACTCGCTGGCAAGTTCGGTGTCCGAGGCGTCCGACACCTTGGGCGAGGTGTGCGATTCGATTGGCGATATGAATGCCGCCATCGATAAGACGAGTGGCGCTATCGCCTCGGCTGATGCGGCACTTGCCGGCTTGCAAGGCCAGGCACCGTCGCTGACGCAGGCGATCTCCCAGGGCAACGACCTGCTGAGCGAAGCTCGCACCACGGCGGGCAACTCCATCACCTCGCTCTCCAAGGCGCTCTCGGAAGGCGGCCTTGCGCTCACCAAGACGTCGGCCTCTGCGAACGCTGCCATCGGCAAGCTGACGGGCGCGGTCACATCTACGACCACCCGTATCGACAACTCGCTCGAGTCTCTTCAAGCGACGATCGACCACAATAAGGCCGTTATCGGGCACTTGGAGATTCTCGCCAATGACACGTCGACAGGTTCCGAGGAAATTGACGCGCGCATTGTATCGACCATCGATTTGCTTCGAGAGCAGAATGAAAAGCTTCAGAGCATCAAGGACGGTCTGTCCGCGCAGTCGAGCGCCATGGCGAATGACGCAGCGGCTGTTTCGGGTGCCAGTGACGCTATCAATAACGCAATTCATACCGGTGCGACCAACCTTGGCCAAGCCCAGACGGACTTGGGCCAAAACGCGCTGCCGAAGGCCTCGAGCGCGCTCGACTCTTTTGCTGCCGTTTCGGGCGACCTGACCGGTATCGTCTCGGGTATGACACCTACACTTGCAAATGCGCGCGGCACGTTGGCGCAGCTTAGCGCTACGCTCGGCCAGGCCAAGACCACGCTGTCCCAGACCGATTCCTCGCTTGCCAAGGTCCAGGACAAGCTTGCAACCGCCGCCAATGACATCGCGGCGCTGCAGACCTCCGAGTCCATGGGCGAGCTGGCCGATCTGATGGGCGTCGATGTCAATGACGTGGCAGATTTCATGGCGTCTCCGGTTGAGTTGACGTCCAAGTCAATCTATCCGGTCAAGAGCTTTGGCTCGGGCATCGCTCCCTTCTACACCAATCTGGCGCTTTGGGTGGGCGGCTATGTGCTCATCGCTATCTATAAACTCGAGGTCGACCGCGAGGGCATCGGTAGCTTTACGGCGCGTCAGGGCTACTTTGGCCGCTGGCTGCTGCTGGTGATCCTGGGCGCGTTCCAGGCCATTATCGTTACGGTGGGAGATTTGGTCATTGGCGTACAGTGCGTTAACCCGCTGCTGTTCGTGCTGGGCGGCATCGCGATTTCATTCACCTACGTCAATATCATCTATGCGCTGTCCACCACGTTTAAGCATATCGGTAAAGCCATTGGCGTCATCCTCGTCATTGTGCAGATCCCCGGCTCGTCGGGCATGTATCCCATCGAGATGATGCCCGGCTTCTTCCAATGGCTGCATCCGCTGCTGCCCTTCACTTATGGCATCAACCTGCTGCGCGAGACCGTCGGTGGCATGTATTCGTTCAACTACCTGTTCAACCTGTGCGTCCTGGGCGTGTTCCTTGCCATCGCGCTCTTTATCGGTCTGCAGCTGCGCCCGTTGCTGCTCAACCTCAATCTGCTCTTTGATAAGCAGCTTTCCACGACGGGCCTAATGATCTGCGAGTCCAACGACCTACCGCGCCAGCGCTATTCGCTGCGCACGGCCATGCGCGTCATGCTCGATTCGGATTCGTACCGTCGCGAGCTGCTCGATCATGCCGTGGCGTTTGAGCATCGCTACCCGTACTACATCAAGGGCGGTTTTGCCGCCGTGGTAGGCGTGCAGGTTCTGCTCTTTGTGCTTTCGACGGTGCTCGATATCGACAATAACGGCAAGATCATCCTGCTCGTTATCTGGATCATTTCGGTTATCGCCATCTGCGGCTGGCTCATCAACATCGAATACATCCGTGCGAGCCTCAATACCCAGATGCGTATCTCGGCGCTTTCGGACGAGGACCTTCGCCGCGAGATGCGCGAGCACACGGCGGCGATCCCTGCCGCCCGTCGCATGTTTGGTCTCAACGCCAGCGAGCGTGGCGCCAAGGGAGGCGAACAGCCTACGAGCCGTCTGCCGCATATCGGTGCGCATCGTAAGGCTCAAGATGCCGACGGCGCTGACAACGTAAACGGAAACGACGGGGACACCACCCCGCTTGGCAAGCACTCTAAAGGAGGTGAGGCATAAATGAAAAACATCCTGCACCTGTTTAAGCGCGATGTCCAAAACGTGTCTCGCTCCGTGATCGGCATGGTCGTCGTGATGGGCCTGATCATCGTGCCATGTCTCTATGCATGGTTTAACATCGCCGGAAGCTGGGATCCTACGGCAATACCGGCAACCTTAAGATTGCAGTGGTCAACACCGATGAGGGTTACGAGAGCGATCTGATTCCCGTCGAGGTCAACGTGGGCGAAAACGTAACCGCCACCCTGCGCGGCAACGAGAACTTCGACTGGGTCGTCCTCAACGACCGCGATAAGGCGATTGAGGCGTTAAGTCGGGCGCGTACTACGCTGCCGTCGTTATCCCTAAAACGTTTAGCGCCGACATGATGACGCTTTTCTCGACCGAGGTGAAGCACGCCGATATCGAGTTCTATGAGAACCAGAAGCCAACGCCATCGCACAGATCGTGACTGAAAAGGGTTCGAGCGCCGTCCAGAGTCAGGTCAACGAGACCTTTACCAAGACCATCACGACCATCGGTCTTAAAACCGTGTCCAGCCTGCTCGACTACATGAGCACCGACCAAGTGAGCAACTTTATCGCCAACCTGTCCTCGACGCTGGGCGATTCGGTCCAGGACCTGCAGGACGTTCAGGCCAGCGCGACGTCGCTGGCGGGCATTTTGAGTTCCACGTCCGATTCGCTGACGTCGGCGGGCGGTATGCTCAAGCAGACGGGCACGGTCGATGAGTCGACTAAGCAGCTGATGGAGCATGCCAAGAGCGGTATGAGCGATTCCAAGGAAGCGCTGAAGGACGCCAACGACGCCATCAACGCCGCGATTGACGGAAGCGCGGGCTCGTTTGACAATGTGTCCGCCGAGCTTGCGAAGCATTCGATGCCGCGAATCAACATGTGGACCTTACGGTGTCCCAGCTCAACGATGCCGCGGCGGCGCTCAACACGCGTGCCGACGATATCGACGCCACTGCTGACCAGCTCCGCAGCTTTGCCGATCAGTTGACTGACGAAAAGCTCCAGGACAGCCTCAAGTCTGTGGCAACATCGCTGAGCAGAATCGCAGTGGAGTATCGCAATAACGCCAAGGACCTGACGGCAACCGCAAAGTCCCTTTCTGACGGCATGGCAGAAGTTAACAAGTCGCGTGCCGAGGTCGATCAGGCAATCGCGGATGCCAAGCTGGTATCTCGGGCGCCAAGTCCGACTACGATTCCACGTTCTCGGTTAAGGCCAAGGAGCTCAAGAAGACCATTTCGGGCGTTTTGGATTCGCTGAACAGCATCTCGGGCGACCTGGATAGCGCCGTAGACGGCTTGACCGACGCATCTGGTTCGCTGGCAAAGGGTCTCTCTAAGGCCGCAAGGCTGGTCAACAAGGCTTCCGATCAGCTGGGCGAGGCGTCGGACAAGATCAGCGCCTTTAAGGACGACCTCGACGGTGCCCTTATGTCGGACGATCTGGCCACGATCAAGACAATGATCGGCAACGATCCCGAGGGTCTGGCCGTGTCGCTTTCCGGTCCCGTCGCGCTCGACCGCAAACCGGTCTATCCGATCCGCAACTACGGTTCGGCCATGGCACCGTTCTACACGATTCTGTCGCTTTGGGTCGCTCGATTGTACTGGCGGCCATGATGAAGGTGTCGGTTGACGATGAGCTCATCAACGAGCTTATCCCCGTGCGCCTGCACGAGATCTACCTGGGCCGTTACCTGTTCTTTGGCGGTCTGGCGCTGCTGCAGGCAACGCTCGTGTGCGCGGGCGACATCCTGTTCTTTGGCATCCAGTGCGACAACCCGCTGCAATTTGTGCTGGCGGGCTGGATCGCGAGTCTCGTGTTCTCCAATATCGTCTACACGCTTACGGTGTCGTTTGGCGATATCGGTAAGGCACTCGCCGTCGTGTTGCTGGTCATGCAGGTCGGCGGTTCGGGCGGCACGTTCCCCATCGAGATGACCGGCCCCGTGTTCCAGGCGATCTACCCGTTCCTGCCGTTTACCCACGGCATCAACGCCATGCATGCCGCCATGGCCGGCGCCTACCATATGGAGTACTGGATTGAGTTGGGTATCTTGGCGAGTTACCTGATTCCGTCGCTGGCCCTTGGCGTCGTCTTCCGCCGCCCGGTCATCAAAGCCAACGACTGGATCATCGAAAAGCTTGAAAGCACGAAGCTTATTTAGTTACGCGGTTTTACCAAACCGCGTAACGGCTCGACGCTGCAAACGTCCCTAAGCGGCAATCTGACGTTCAATTTCAAGGGCGCGACCAGAAGGTCAGCGCCCTTCCATTTCACGTCACCTTGCTCGCTTAGGGGCGTTTTCGCTGACGTTGCCGGAACATCGAGGTTTTCTGTACCGACGCTTTAGCGTAGTGAATTGCGTGGGTTACTTGGTTGTTGCTACAGTAGCGGGGCGTGCCGGGGGTCCGGTGCGCCCCGTTTTATTTGACCATGAGGCGGCACGCGGCCATGCACGTGCGGACACCACGCCCAGACTGAGCGCGAGGATGCCCTATGCTCAGAATGCCGTTGATGAAATCGAAAACATGCCCGATAGCCCTGTAGCGCGCGAAGACCTGGGTGCCGGCGGCACCTCCCGCGGCGCCGGCGCGCGTTCTCCGTTCTTCTGGAAGGTCTTGCTGCTTTCGGTGGCGGTCATCTGGGGCTATTCCTTTACCACCATGAAAGATGCGCTCGATACCATTCCGGTGTTCGAGCTGGTCTACGTTCGCTTTCTCCCGGCATCACTGGTTATGTTTGCTATTTTCCATAAGCGCATCATCGCTCATTTCAATGCCCGCAACCTGATCGTCGGGCTGGGCATGGGTGCGCTCATGTGGGGAGCATACGGACTGCAAACGATTGGCCTGGCACAGACCACGGCAGGCAAGAGTGCATTTTTGACGGGCACGTACTGTATCCTTGTGCCGTTTGCCAGCTATGTCCTGAGCGGCGAAAAGCTCACCCGCTATAACCTGGGTGCGGCACTGCTGTGCCTGGCGGGCATTGGCCTGGTGGCACTCGATAGCGTCGAGTTCAATGCTGGAGATGTCATCACGCTGGGCGGCGCGGTCTTCTTTGCTATCCAGATGGCAGTGACCGCCAAGTATGGCCGCAAGATGGACATCAACGTCATCACGTTTTGGATGTTTGTGGGCAATGGCGTTTTGAGCTTAATCACGTCGCTGCTATTCGAGACTCAGGCGCCTCTGTCCGTGTGGACGCCGAGCTTTGTCGGCGTGGCGGCCTTTCTCTCGGTGGGCTGTACGTGCGTGGCACTGCTCGTCCAAAACGTTGGATTGGCGCACGTCCCGGCCTCGACGGGCTCGCTGCTCCTTTCGATGGAGTCCCCCTCGGGCGTGCTGTTCTCGGTGCTGCTGATGGGGGAGGCGCTCACCTCGCGCCTGCTTGCCGGCTTTGCGCTCATCTTTTTGTCGATTATCTTGAGCGAGACGCATTTCGATTTCTTGCGCCGAAAATCTCGCCCGCAATTGTAAACAACTTGTTGCGCCGCCCTCCTGGGGCGCGTTTTTTATGCCTCGCCTTTAAAGTTGTACCTTGCACTTTACGCTATCAAAGTGCTTACTGCAAAAACGCTACTGGAGGGCATTTATGGCACCAGCTCAGTCCGATCTTCAACCGCAATCAGCGCCCAAGGCCACCGCAGCGGCGCAGGCCGCTATCGGCGATGGTCTTGTTGCAGAAGCTCAGGCTTTTGCAGACGAGCTCGCTGCGTGGCGACACAATCTACACCAGATGCCCGAGCTCGGTAACAATCTTCCGCAGACGTCTGCCTATATCCAGGCACGTCTGGACGAGATGGACATTCCCTATACCACGCTTGTCGACGGCTTCTGTGTTGTTGGCCTGATCGGTGCCGGTGCGGCCGCGGCTGCTCAGGGCAATGGTGCGTGCACGGACGAGCAGGCCGGTACGGTTATCATGCTTCGCGGCGACATGGATGCCCTGCCCGTTGTCGAGGAATCGGGCGAGCCTTTCGCTTCCACCAACGGCTGCATGCACGCTTGTGGCCACGATATGCATGCGACGGCGCTGCTCGGCGCGGCCCGTTTGCTCAAGGCCCGCGAGGCCGAGCTTGTCGACGCCAATGCCACCGTCAAACTGCTGTTCCAGCCGGGTGAGGAGACCTTTGAGGGGGCACGCGCTGCCATCGCCGACGGCTTGCTCGAGAACCCGCGTCCTCAGGCGGCTTTTGCCATACACGTCAACAGCCAGTCGCCGCTTGGCTGGTGCTCTACGGCAGCCCGGCGCTCTCGGGCGTGTACGGTTTTCGCATCACGCTTCAGGGCAAGGGCGGCCATGGCTCGAGCCCCGAGATCTGCATCGACCCCATCACGGCCGGCGTCCATGTGCATCTGGCGCTTCAGGAGCTCATCTCCGCGAGGTGCCGGCGGCCAAGGAGGTCGCACTGACCGTTGGCAAGTTCGCCGGCGGTCAGGCCGCAAATGTCATCCCCGACACTTGTGTGCTCGAGGGAACGCTGCGTGGCTTCGACGTCGAGCTCATGGAGCACCTCAAGACCCGCATCGCGGAGGTCGTCAAAGGCGTTGCCACGACCTATCGTACGCCGGCGACTATCGAGACACTCTCGGATGTTCCCCCGCTCGTACTCGACGACGGCATGACGCAGGCGTCGCTTGGCTACGTGGGCGCGGTGCTGCCCAAGTCCGCCTTCCTGCCGCTGTTCCACGCCATGGCGAGCGAGGACTTCGCGTTGATCTCGAGCGAGATCCCGAGCGCGTACTTTACCGTGGGCGCTGCCGTGACTGATACGGACGAGCATTTTGCTCAGCATCATCCCAAGGCACGTTTTAGCGATGCCGAGCTTCCCCTTGGCGCCGCGGCTTATGCCGCCGTCGCTTTGGCTACATCGCCGACCACCGGTAGCACCCAATCTTGCTACTCGTTTGTTTAAAAAGGAGCAGTATGTCCCAGCAGCGTAAGCTCTTCCCCGGCTGGCTCGTAGTGGCCTCCGGCTTTGTGATCATGGCCACGTGCTACACGATTTTCGTTAACTGCATGAGCCTGTTTCAGCCGCTCATCGTAAGTGACCTGGGCATCACGCTTGCGCAGTACAACATCTCCAACGCCATCTCCACCGTGGTAAGCGTTATCGGCTCACTTGTCATTGGCCATGTCGCCGATAAAGTAAGCGGCCGCGTTTTGGGCTCCCTTACTGTAATCGCCACCTCTGCCGTTCTTGCCGGCATGAGCTTTGTCGGTGAGCTGTGGCAGGTCTACGTGCTCTTTGCCGTCTCGGGCTGCTTTGCTGTTGCCTCGACCCGTCTGCTCATTAGCCTGGTGACCGCTAACTGGTTTACGGCCAAGCGAGGCCTTGCCATCTCCATTGCGCTTTCGGGCTCGGGCTTTGGCGGCGCCATTCTCTCGCCGATCGTGAGCTCGTTGATCGTGAGCGTGGGTTGGCGCTCCGCTTTTCTGGCGCTTGCCGCGTCTGCATCGTGGCGGCGCTGCCCATCACGGCCTATTCCTTCCGCACCAAGCCTTCCGAGATTGGCCTGAAGCCGCTCGGCGAGAACCCGAGCGACCCGTCCGTCTCGACGGCCGGCGATAAGGACGAGCACACGGCTCCTGAGGTTAACGTTGGCTGGTCTCGCATCAAGAAGAGCCCGGCGTTTTGGCTGCTTGTCGTCGCCTTCCTCTTTATGGGGCTTTTCAATGGCGCCATCCTGCCCAACCAAGTTACGAACATGACGAGCGTTACCGTCAACGGCGCCAAGATCGTCACGGGTGGCCACGATCCCATGTGGCCGGTACGGTGCTTTCTGCCTGCATGGTCACGGTCGTTATCGCCAAGATTTCGCTCGGTGTCATCTACGACCGCTTTGGCCTGCGCTTTGGCAACGTGCTGGGTTCCGTTGCGTGTATTGTCGCCTGTGTGGCGCTGTGCTTCCCGACGACGGACCTTAGTCCTATTGTGGCCGCTGCGAGCTTTGGTATCGGAACGTGCATGGGTATCATCACGCCTACCATTGCCGCGTCCAAGCAGTTTGGCATGGCCGATCTCGGCAAGGTCACGGGCACCATTACCTCGCTCGAGATGGTCGGCGGCACCGTGGGCGCCATCGTCTCGGGCGTGCTGTTCGATGCCACGGGCTCCTTTGCGAGCACCTGGATCGTGTGCCTGGCGTGCTCCGTGGTCATGCTCGTGTTCCTGCTGGCATCCGAGCCCATCGCCGCCAAGCTGCGCGCAAGCGTGACGGGGGAGTAGGCGTCCGTCGCTCTTTTCTGTTCGCCCCGTTCTGTCCGTGGCCGCCTTGGAAGCCGAATGGATGCTCATACCATCATTCGGTTTCCAAGCGGCCACGGGCCTACGAAATGATCCCTTTTCCTCCGTCTCCAAGGGATCACGTGATCCGAAGGAGACGGAGGAAAAGGGATCACAAACAGCGGCGGCGCGTCTGGCCGAACGAGTCCCCATACCCTCGTTCGGTCAGACGCGCCGCCGCGTTGCTGCTTTGTGCCGTATAATGACCGTTACCTATGACGCGATACAAAAGAAAGGTGTTTGCCCATGCAGGCACAGAAGGCGGAGGGAACCCGCGACCTTATCGGCGCCGAGATGCGCGCTTGGCAAAAGATGCAGCAGATTGCGGCCGGCGTATTCGAGCCGTTTGGCTTTAAGCCCATCGAGACGCCCGCGATCGAGCAAGTGGACGTGTTTGTCCACGGTATCGGCCAGTCGACCGACGTCGTTCGCAAGGAGATGTTCCGCGTGTTTAGCGGCGCCAACCTTGAGCGCGTCTTTACCGAGGGTACCGATACCAAGCTCAAGCCCAAGCAGCGCCTGGCGCTTCGCCCCGAGGCACGGCCGGTGTGGTGCGCGCCGTTGTGGAGAACAACCTGGTGCCCCAGGGCTCCACGCCGTTTAAGGCTTACTACGCCGAGGCTATGTTCCGCGGCGAGCGTCCCCAGAAGGGTCGCCTGCGTCAGTTCCACCAGGTAGGCATCGAGTGGCTCGGCGCTCCCGATCCGGCGGCAGACGCCGAGTGCATCATTATGCTCATGGAGTTTTACAAGCGCCTGGGCTTCGATCTTTCCAAGCTTCGTCTACTCATTAACTCGATGGGCGATGCCCAATGCCGTCCGGCCTATCGCGAGCAGGTCAAGCAGTTTATCCTCGATCACGCAGACGAGATGTGCGATGAGTGCCGCGAGCGCGCCGAGCTCAACCCGCTGCGTGCCTTTGACTGCAAGAACGACCACTGCCGCGAGATCATGGCCGACGCCCCGCTGATGGGCGACAACCTGTGCGATGAGTGCCGCGAGCACTACGAGCAAGTCAAGCGCTATCTGGATGCCGCCGGTATCGAGTATGTCGAGGATCCCACCTTGGTGCGCGGCCTGGACTACTACACCCGTACCGTCTTTGAGGTCGAGGCTCCCGGTGCCGGTGTCGGCTCCATCGGCGGCGGCGGCCGCTACGATGGCCTCGTCGAGCTCGAGGGCGGCAAGCCCACGGCAGGCGTCGGCTTCGCCGTCGGTTTTGAGCGCGCCCTGCTGGCCCTGCAGGCCTTTGGCAGCGACCTGGGTGCCGAGGAGGTCCCGTGCGTCTACGTCGCCAATGCCGGCAAGGAGCTGCGTCAGAACGTCTTTACCATTACGCAGCAGCTTCGCGCCGCAGGGATTGTGACCGAGGCCGACTATCAGGGCCGTTCGCTCAAGGCCCAGTTTAAGCAGGCCGATAAGGTAGGCGCCAAGCTCATCCTGGTCCTGGGCGGCGACGAGCTTGCCGCCGGCAAGGTCAAGGTGCGCGACATGCAGAGCCATGACGAGGTTCTCGTCGATCTGGCCAACGTCGTCGAGGCGGTTCGCGAGCGTCTGTAGCGTATGATTTTTGAGCTGCGGACCCGCTAACATGTCCCGCTCGCGACGAGCTATTGTTACGGGGGTGTTTCGCATTTATGCGGAATGCCCTCGCTTGCATATGCCGCCCACCGAGAAATACGACCATTTGGGGCAAAAACCCTTGCAATGCAGAAAATACTTTTGTGTGGTAAAGCGCAATCAGTGTCGAAAGTATTTCTCAAACGCCTATAATGAATACCGCATGTTACGTGCATAGAAGGAGGAATGGGAGGAAACGTGGCTGAGAACCTAAGCAACCAGTCTGTACCCGAAGCCGCGGCGCGCGTCGCTGCCGTGGTCAACCGCCTCGTTAACCGAATCGGCTCGAATGCCGAGTCCAGGGAGCGTCTCGCCGAGATCGAGATCCCCGAGGAGCTGCGCGACAATCTGGCGCTGTTCTTGCGCCTGGAGCGCCGTGTGCTTAGCGAGTATGATCCCGAGATCGCGGACCTGTTCGACAAGATTTTGACAGCCGAGATTGTGGTCAATGCCGGCAACCCCGGTACCTGCGCTGCCGACGAAGCCGTCGACGAGCAGGGCGTGCCCACCGCCGACGAGCCACTGCCGTGGCATTTCGTGAGGTCGTCGATTTGATCGACAGCCTGCCGCTCGATAAGCAGCAGGTCATCGTTCGCGCCTTTACGAGCTTTTTCCATCTGGCAAACCTGTCGGAGGAGAACTACCGTGTGGCGCAGCTGCGCGAGCGCGAGGCCGGTGCGTCGACCGATACCGAGGTCGATCCTGCCAACGAGCTTACCGTTGCCTATCACCAGCTGGTGAATGAGCTGGGTGTCGAGGGTGCCAACGAGCTGCTCGACAAGCTCGAGTTCCACCCTGTCTTTACCGCACATCCCACCGAGGCCCGTCGTAAGGCCGTCGAGGGCAAGATCCGCCGTATCTCCAACCTGCTGGAGGAGCGTCCGCGTCTGGGCGGCTCCGACTGGTGGAGAACGAGCGCCATATGCTGCAGGAGATCGACGCCTGGTGCGTACGAGTCCCATCGCGCTCAAGAAGCCCACGCCGGTCGAGGAAGCCGATACCATCATCGACATCTTCGATAACACGCTGTTCGACGTTATCCCCGTTATCTATCGTCGTTTTGACGATTGGGTGCTGGGCGACAAGGCCGGTACTGTGCCGCCGCTGTGCCCGGCGTTCTTCCATCCCGGCAGCTGGATCGGTTCCGACCGCGACGGTAACCCCAACGTCACCGCCAAGGTGAGCCGTGAGGTCGCCGCCAAGTACTTTACGCACATGGTGCTCAAGCTCGAGGACAAGTGCCGCCACATCGGCCGCAACCTCACGCTCGAGGCTACCTACAGCAAGCCGTCGGCCGAGCTCATTAACCTGTGGAACCATCAGGTCGAGATGAGCCCTCGTTACACGGCCCGCGCCGAGCTGATCTCCGAGCACGAGCCGCATCGCGCCGTCATGCTCGTCATGGCCGACCGCCTGAACGCCACCGTCCGTCGTATCACCGACACCATGTACCACAGCGCCGACGAGTTCCTGGATGACCTGCGCGTCGTCCAGCGTTCGCTGGCCGCCTGCGGTGCCGTCCGTGCTGCCTACGGCCCGGTCCAAACCATCATCTGGCAGGTCGAGTCCTTCGGCTTCCATATGGTCGAGATGGAGTTCCGTCAGCACTCCGTGGTGCATGCCCGCGCCCTTAAGGATATCCACGAGAACGGTATCCATGGCGACCTGCAGCCCATGACGCGCGAGGTCATCGATACCTTCCGCGCTATCGGCTCCATCCAAAAGCGCTACGGCAAGAAGATGGCGCACCGCTACATCATCTCGTTCACCAAGAGCGCCCAGCATGTGGCCGACGTCTTTGAGCTTGCCCACCTGTCCTTTGCACACGAGGAGGATGTCCCCGAGCTCGACGTGATCCCGCTGTTCGAGCAGCTCGAGGACCTCGAGGCTGCGTCGACGTGCTCGATCAGATGCTCGCGCTGCCCGTGGTGCAGAAGCGCCTTGCCCAGACCAATCGCCGCATGGAGGTCATGCTGGGCTACTCCGACTCCTCCAAGGATGCCGGTCCTACCACGGCCATGCTCGCGCTGCACTCCGCGCAGGAGCGCATCGCCAAGTGGGCAGAGAAAAACGATATCGATCTGGTGCTCATGCACGGTCGTGGCGGCGCCGTGGGCCGTGGCGGCGGCCCGGCCAACAAGGCCGTGCTGGCTCAGCCCAAGGGTTCGGTCAACTGCTTCTTTAAACTTACCGAGCAGGGCGAGGTCATCTTTGCCCGTTATGGCAACCGCACGCTGCTCAGCGCCATGTTGAGTCCGTTGCCGCCGCAACGCTTTTGCAGTCGGCCCCGAGCGTCGAGAAGATTAACACCGAGACCACGCAGAAGTTCTGGGATATGGCAGAGAAGCTCAACGCCGTAAGCCACGAACGCTATCTGGACCTGCTGCACACCGATGACTTTACGCCGTGGTTCTCGACCGTGACGCCGCTGACCGAGGTTGGCCTGCTGCCGATTGGCTCGCGTCCGGCCAAGCGCGGTCTGGGCGCCAAGTCGCTCGACGACCTGCGTACCATTCCGTGGATCTTCAGCTGGAGCCAGGCGCGCATTAACCTTGCCGCTTGGTACGGCCTGGGCACCGCCTGCGAGCAGTTTGGCGATCTTGACCAGCTTAAGGCTGCCTACCAGGAGTGGCCGTTCTTCCGCACCTTTATCGACAACATCGAGATGTCGATCGCCAAGACCGACCAGCGCATCGCCAAGATGTATCTGCACCTGGGCGACCGCCAGGATCTGTCCAAGAAGGTCTTCACCGAGATGCAGCTCACGCGTAAGTGGGTCCTTGCCATCGTCGGTGACGAGTGGCCGCTGCAGCGTCGTCGCGTGCTCGGCTGCGCCGTCCGCGTGCGTAACCCCTACGTCGACGCCCTGTCCATCGCCCAGGTCCGCGCCCTTCGCGAGGTGCGCATGAACCAGGACGAGATGGCAGAGGAGAAGAAGGCTGAGTACATGAGCCTGATTCTTTCGACTGTGACCGGCGTCTCGGCAGGATTGCAGAACACGGGGTAATCGATAGCCCTGTAGTCGTCCGGGCCCGCCATCAGCTTACTTTTAGGCACGTCCTCGGACATGCAAGAAGCCTCGCTGCGCACTTCGTGCGGCGAGGGCTTCTTGCGTCCTGCGGAGTGTGCCTAAAAGTAAGCTGATGGCGGGCCCTACGATGTCCGGTCTTCGGTGGATTACTGGCTGGGGGAATAATGGCGCGCTTCGCGCGTTTTGGATGGGGCTTGTCCCGGCGGCGCGTTTGGCGCTTCGCGCATCGCGTCTTATCGATTGGGATTGAGATGCATGTGGCGCTTCTCGATTTACGACTGTAGCGGCCGCGGTCCCGTTTGGGATCGCGGTTGTTTTGTTGTGGGTCAAATATGAACGTTGTGTTAATGAGTCGGTGGACGGTGGTGTTTTTCGGTGAGCGGCGTATCCTTCCAACGGCTTATCTAGTGTGTCAGTTGAAAGGAAGAGGGCGCTCGTCATTGTTTGAATGTGAACTGCCGTTTGACCACAAGACGTTGCATCTGGAACTCGAGGATAAGAACTTCGCGGGTGTGATGGAAGGTCACCAAAACGAGTTTAAGACTACGAAATCGCAGGAAGAGCTGGTAGAGGAGTCGCTTGCCAACCCTTATGGCTCGCCTTCGCTCGAGGAGCTTTGTGCTGGCAAGAAGGATATTGTCATCATTAGCTCCGATCATACGCGTCCCGTCCCCTCGCGTGTGACGATGCCTATTCTGCTGCATCACATCCATTCCGCTGCGCCCGAGGCTCGCGTGCGCATTCTGGTTGCTACGGGTATGCACCGTCCGTCGACGCACGAGGAACTCGTCAACAAATATGGCGAGGAGATCGTTGCCAACGAGGAAATCGTTATGCACGTCGCGACTGACGACAGCATGATGAAAAAGATCGGCACCCTGCCTTCTGGTGGCGAGTGCATCATCAACAAGATTGCTGCCGATTGCGATCTGCTGCTTGCCGAGGGCTTTATTGAGCCGCACTTCTTTGCAGGCTTTTCTGGTAGCCGCAAGTCCGTCCTGCCCGGCATTGCCAGCTACAAGACCATCATGTACAACCACAACGGTCAGTTTGTGAATGATTCCCACTCGCGTGCCGGCAACCTGTGCCACAACCACGTGAGCGAGGACATGTTTGCCGCCGCTGAGATGGCCCACCTCGCCTTTGTGCTTAACGTGGTGCTTAACGGCAAGCACGAGGTCATCGGCTCCTTTGCCGGCGACATCCACAAGGCGCACGAGGCCGGCTGCGAGTTCGTGAAGAGCCTTGCCGGCGTTGAGCCCGTCGAGTGCGATATTGCCATCACCACCAACGGTGGCTACCCCCTCGATCAGAACATCTACCAGGCCGTGAAGGCATGTGCGCTGCCGAGGCTACACTTCCCGAGGGCGGCGTGATCATCGACGTCGCCGGTTGTGCCGACGGTCACGGTGGCGAGGCTTCTATCACAATATCGCCGACAACGATCCGGCGGAGTTTGAGCGCGCCTGCATCGACCGTCCTAAGGACGAGACCCTGCCCGACCAGTGGACGAGCCAGATCTTTGCCCGCATCCTGGCGCATCACCCTGTGATCATGGTCACCGACCTGTGCGATCACCAGATGCTCAAGGATATGCACATGACACCGGTCAACACTATCGAGGAGGCGCTCAAGCTCGCCTTTGAGATGAAGGGTGCCGATGCCAAGGTTGCCGTCATTCCCGATGGCCTGGGCGTTGTCGTCGCGCAGCACTAGTGCGCGGCCTAAACGAATCGTTTTTAACCGACAAGAAAGATAAGGTTTTATGCTTACCAAACTCCTCTGCGAATTCGGCGCGACGGCCTCATGATCGTCTTTGGCGTGGGCGTGCACTGCGATACCGTGCTCAAGGGCACCAAGTATCAGGGCTCCGGCCACATGTTTGCCATCACCACCTGGTCTTTTGGCATCTCGGTCTGCCTGTTTGTCTTTGGCGGCGCCGTGTGCATGAACCCGGCTATGGTGCTTGCCCAGTGCATCGTCGGCTTGGTGCCGTGGAGCAGCTGCATCCCCTTCATGATTGCCGATATGCTCGGCGGCTTTGTGGGTGCCGTGATCGCTTGGTTTATGTATGCCGATGAGTTCAAGGCTTCCGAGGCGTCGTCGACCCCATTGCCCAGCGCAACATCTTCTCGACCAACCCCACCACCGAGGGTACGAACTATGCCCGTAACTTCTTCTGTGAGGCTATCTGCACCTTTGTGTTCATCAGCGCCATCCTTGCTGCCGCTAGCCGCGCCGGCGAGAACGTTCTGATGCTCGCCATCTGCGTCGGTCTGATCGTTTGGGCTGTTGGCATGGGCATGGGCGGCATCACTGGCTTCGCCATGAACCAGGCACGTGACCTTGGTCCTCGCATGGCCTATCAGGTGCTGCCGATCAAGAACAAGGCTGACAACAACTGGAAGTACGGTCTGCTCGTTCCTGGCATCGCGCCGTTTGTCGGTGCCGCTCTGGCCGCGCTGTTTGTGCATGGTTTCTTGGGCATGTTCTAGTCCGAGGCTACATAGTTGTCCGCTGGCCGCATGGGGTAACTTCCCAGCGCGTCCTCGGACATGAAAGAACCCCCGCTGCGCACTGAACTGCGCCCCAATTCTTGGACGGGCTAATAAGCGGCCTACGCCGCACATAGGGACTGATTCCGGAATTCCTCCGGGGTCAGTCCCTTCAGTTTAACCTGCCTCCTTCTCGTGTTCCAATGGATG
>ENA-OQDW01000163-OQDW01000163.1-human-gut-metagenome-genome-assembly--contig:-NODE-163-length-27023-cov-2.193449_pt1 | contig 27023 bp, 24 predicted proteins | sample MGYA00242784_ERZ504613 | MGnify/ENA primary metagenome ERZ504613 (study PRJEB26092, sample SAMD00036330) | human gut metagenome | host: Homo sapiens | study: EMG produced TPA metagenomics assembly of...
AACGTTTGCTTCGTTTTGAGACTGTCACTACGGACAAACTTCGCGTGAACTTTGAGAAATCACGCGCCTGCCTGTGTATCAATAATATAGAGGCTTATTATGCAGGAGAAACCCTTGATGTGTTTACAGCAAAAGCGAGGAACTGAAAACATATCCGTTTACATTGCCGAAGGTAGATGAAGCGGAAGCCGGAAAATGTGCGGATAAAGATGCCGCCACTACTTGCTTTGTGGATGGCAATACGCTTCTGGTGGATTTAGGTACGGAACAGACTGTTTCTTCTTTCCATTATTTACCCGACCAGAGCGAGTATAACAAAGGACTGATAGCTGCCTATGAGATTTCAGTCGGCACGGAAGCCGGTGCGGTGAACCAGGTGGTGAGCAGCGGGGAATTCTCGAACATCAAGAACAATCCGATTCTCCAATCGGTCTACTTCAGTCCGGTAACAGCCAGATATGTGCTGTTGAAAGCAGTGCGGATGGTGGAAAATGACGGACCGATTGGGCTTTGCCGAACTAGGAGTGCAATAACCATGCATCAATATACTCATGTACCGTTCACGGTACAGCTACCGTATGTCAATGAGTACATGAGTATATTGATACATGGTTACATTATTAATCGGTACACTCCTCCTGCCAGTGCTCGTATCACCCCTTTCATTTCTAATTCAAACAGTAATGCACTCATTCGGTTTACAGGTATGTTGGTGTCTATCACCAATGTGTTGATTTGTAATCCTTCCGGCATTTTGCCGAGTCGTTTTACTATTCGTTCTTCTTCCTCGCTTAAATCAGGGAACAATTCCCGTTGTACTGTTTTCTCAGTTTTGGGGCTGCTTTCCCATCCCATACCCTTCACTAAATCCTCGGCCGATGTGATAAGCACTGCCTGGTTTTTCCTTATCAGATTGTTGCAGCCTATGGAATATTCATCATTGCATCGTCCGGAAAGGCAAAACAGTCCCGGTGATAACTTTCCGCCAGTTCGGCGGTGATGAGGCTCCCCCTTTGGCGGCGGACTCGATAACGACGGTGGCGTCACTCATACCTGCTACAATGCGGTTTCGTTTCACGAAATTTTGCCTGTCGGGGTTGGTTCCGCTTGTAAATTCGGTCAGCAAACCTCCCTGTTCCAACATGCTGACGGCTGTCTTCCGATGTTCGGCAGGATAAATGCGGTCCAGTCCGTGTGCCAGCACGCCTATGGTCTTGAAATGATTCTGCAGGGCGGCGCGATGCGCATGGATATCAATGCCGTATGCCAGCCCGCTCACTATCAAGATGTTTGGGCACAATACCGACAAGTCGGCAAGGAAACGGGTGCAGATATCCTGCCCATAAGGGTGGCATGACGGTTCCTACTATATTAATAATATGCAGCGTGTTCAGATCGGCATTTCCCCGATAAAATAAAGCTAGCGGAGCATCATCACATTCACGCAAACGGCTGGGATAACCTTCATCATTTAAGGTGAGGCAGCGGATATGATTTTTCTGACAGAAAGTTAATTCCTGCTCTGCACGCCGGAAAGCTTCGGAGTTATTCAACGCAGTAATGATCTTTTCGCTTACTCCGGGGACCAATTGTGACAGCTCTTTGCGGTGTTCGAAAACACGGGTGGCGCTTCCCAGACTGCTCACCAGTCTGAATGCGCCTGTCAGTCCCAATCCCGGTATCCGGGTCAGGGCCAGGCTGCAAATTTGTTCGTCTTGTGTCATTCGCTCAAGTAGGGGGCGAAAGTCTCGTCAAATAGAGCGCTGTCCCCTAATCTGCCGTTTACCACGCATACTGATTCTACAGTGGCCTTGACAATCACTTTCATATCGGGCAGACGGAAGATGTCCTGATAGAACACATATTTAATACCTTCTTTTTTCAGATAGAGTTTAGAAACGAATTCGTCACCGCTGTGCAGCGGAGTTTTGAACGCCATGGTGAGCCGTGCCACTACCGGGTCCACTCCTTCCTCGTGCAGACGGGCGAAGCTGATACCTACGGATGTGAGAAACTCATGGCGTGTATGTTCCAGATAATGCTGATAATTGGCGTTGTTTACAATGCCTTGCAGGTCGCATTCATAATCGCGCACCTTCATCTTCAGTTCATAAATATACTTTTCCATAAGGCAAAGGTATAAGAAAAATGTGTTACTTTGCAGATAAACTTAAAAAAAGAAGTGAATGAAACTATATGCTGCGCCTTTGCAAGGTTTTACGGAAGCTCCCTGGAGAAACTTTCATGAGGAAGTTTTGGTGGAATAGATGCGTATTATACTCCTTTTGTACGAATAGAGAGAGGAGGATTCCGTAACAGGGATGTACGGGACATTGCTCCCGAAAACAATACGGTTTCCCGTGTAGTGCCTCAGCTCATCGCGTCCACTCCTGTCGAGCTGGAACGGTTGGCCGCTTTGTTTACAGAGAAAGGATATAAGGAAGCGGATTTTAATATGGGGTGTCCTTTTCCGCTGGTTGCAAGAAAGCACAAGGGCTCCGGCATATTGCCTTATCCTGCCGAGGTAGAAGCTTTATTGAAAGAGTTGACACATTATCCTGAACTGAGTTTTTCGGTTAAGATGAGATTGGGATGGGAGAGTGCGGATGAATGGCGGCCGTTGTTGCCTTTGCTGAACGCTGCCCCCTTGCGGCGGATCGTTCTGCATCCGCGTATCGGGAAGCAACAATACAAAGGAGAGGTGGACTTGGCTGCGTTCACCGCTTTCTATGAGGAGTGCGCGCATCCGTTGGTGTATAACGGCGATTTACTGACGGTGGAGGATATCCGGAAAGTGGAAGAGAAATTTCCCTGCCTGGAGGGCGTCATGCTGGGACGCGGGTTGCTGGCCAATCCTGCATTGGCTTGGGAATATGTAAACGGAACCTCTTTTTCTCCCGATAAATTGCATGAAAAGGTGAAGGCGCTTCACGCACGCCTTCTTCAATATTATGAAGCCCATTTACAGGGAGAGGCGCAATTGCTGAGTAAAATGAAGCCTTATTGGGAATACCTGCTGCCCGATGCGGACCGGAAGATAAAGAAAGCAATAAAGAAGGCTACAACGATGGATAAGTATTTGACGGCGGTGAACCAGCTGTAATGACGGAAAAGGGGCTTCAATACATGAAAACCGGAGTGCTTCTTCAGTTCATTCAGCCGGTCTAACTACTTGTAAAATAGGGAAGTATCCTGATAGGAGAACCTTCAGTTTCCTGTCAGTTACTTCCAGCCCATATTTTTGTTCTTACCTGTTAGATGAGAGGTGTGTTCGTCATGCCTGTATTTTAAGAAATACTTATCTGTCTTTTCTTGGAGCATATCTTTTATCTTCCTTGTTATGTATCCAGTTACTTCCTGATAAGTTTATCGTTTCACTAAAGTGATGAAATCTTATCACTCTAGTGATGAACTTGTACCACTTTAGTGATGAAACTTCATCACCCAAGTGAAACGATTGATTCTTCAAGACGAAAACACAAACTTGTCCTGATGAAATCCCTTTTACATAAGGATGTTTACGCTTAGTCACTTTTCATCCCGAAAGGCCGGAAAGCCCTTGACAAAGGCTTTTCAATGTGCTATCTTTGTGGGAACAACAACTAAAAAAACAATAAAATCATGATGAAAGAAATGATTCGGAAGGTGATGGAATGGTGCAAGTTATGGAACGGTGAAACTGCAACGGCGAAACAGGCAGGCCCTTCTTCGGATAAAAGGGAAAAAGAACAGGCTGCGGACAACCGGGAAGTACAAGACCGTCTGGAGAACTACTTGTGGAAACACTATGAGTTCCGTTTCAACGTGTTGACGGAACAGCCCGAATATTGCGCGAAGGGGCAAGGGACGGACACACCTTATAAGATAGTGACTCAGCGTACCTTGAACACCTTGTGCCTGGAAGCGCACCGTCATCGCATCAATTGCTGGGATAAAGATGTGAGCCGCCTGCTCCATTCGGAACGCTTGGAAGATTATCACCCTTTCCTTACTTATATGGATACACTGCCCCAATGGGACGGAGTGGACCGTATCACTCCGCTGGCGCAGCGCATCTCGAAGAAAACTTTCTGGATAAACGGCTTCCACCGCTGGATGCTGGGAATGGCCGCCCAGTGGTCAGGACGCATGGACCGTTGCGCCAATGCAGTGGCCCCTATGTTGGTGAGCCGTATGCAGGGCAAGTGTAAATCTACTTTTTGTCAGTTATTGATGCCCGATGGGTTGCGGGATTATTACACGGACAGTTTTGAGTTGACGGGCCAGTCGGGCTGCGAACAGAAACTGGCGCAGTTCGGGCTGATTAATCTGGATGAGTATGACCGTCTTTCTCCTCAAAAACTGCCGTTGCTCAAGACACTGATGCAGATGAAGAAGTTGGATTTCCGTAAGTCTCACCGTTCATCCTACAGTCACCTGCCCCGCATGGCTTCGTTTATAGGAACCAGTAATCATAAGGATTTGCTGACCGACCCCACGGGCAGCCGCCGTTATCTTTGTGCCGAGGTGAAAGAGAAAATAGACTGCACGCCACTGGAGCACAAGCAATTGTTTGCCCAATTGAAGGCGGAGCTGGACGGCGGCGAGCGTTATTGGTTTTCGGCCGAAGAGGAAGCGGAACTGCAATTGCGCAACCGCGAGTTCTATGCCATGCCCGTAGAGCAGGAGGTGTTCTACCGTTGTTTTCATCTGCCCGAGGCAGGAGAGGAGTTCAAACTCTATTCGGCTTCGGTCATTTTCACCATTTTGCAAAGCCGTTATCCTGCCGCTATGCGCGGCATGACGGTGGTGCGTTTCGGCAAGATGATGAGCGCCATGGGGGCGGAACGGATGCATACGGAGAAAGGAAATCTGTATAAGGTGGTGCTGGCGGCATAATTCCCGTCCATCAGGCCGGCTGAGAGGGCTGACAGGAGGCTGAAGGGGCTTCTGTCAGTCTTATTTCTTGTGTGACAGTGTGTTAACCACGCTGAATGGTCTGAAGGCGGGGTACATGAATGCCAAAAAACATACTATAAGAATCTTTTTAAAGAGCCGTTTTCTCAATAATTTGTACTATGTTTGCAATCAAACTACATAATTAAAAAAACTATGATTAACAGATTCGTATTAAACGAAGTATCTTACTTCGGCCCGGGTGCGCGTGAAGTGCTTCCACAAGAGATTAAACGTTTGGGCTTGCATAAGGCCTTTGTTGCTACAGACAAGGATTTGATTAAATTCGGTGTGGCTGATAAAGTGTTGAAAGTATTGGAGAATGCAGGTATTCCATACGAAATATTCAGTGAAATCAAACCGAATCCTACCGTAAGTAATGTAAAGGCAGGAGTTGAAGCTTTTGCAAAATCAGGAGCGGACTTTATTCTGGCTATCGGCGGCGGTTCGTCTATCGATACTTCGAAAGCGATTGGTATCATCACTAATAATCCTGACTTCAGTGATGTGGTGTCACTGGAAGGTGTGGCTCCTACAAAGAAAAAGTCAGTGCCTATCATTGCACTGCCCACTACCGCCGGTACTGCCGCCGAGGTGACTATCAACTATGTCATCACGGATGAGGAAAACCATAAGAAGATGGTTTGTGTAGACCCGAACGATATTCCCGCCATCGCTATTGTGGATGCGGAACTGATGTACACTTTGCCTAAAGGCTGACTGCTTCTACCGGTTTGGACGCACTGACCACGCCATCGAAGGGTTGATAACCAAAGGTGCTTGGGAAATGAGCGATATGTTTGAGATCAAGGCGATCGAAATGATTGCCCGTTATCTGGAAACTGCTGTCTTCGAGCCTACCAATGCGGAAGCTCGTAACGGCATGGCCGTGGCACAGTACATTGCAGGTATGGCATTCTCTAATGTAGGCTTGGGCGTGGTTCACGGTATGGCTCATCCGTTGGGAGCTATCTTCGATATTCCTCACGGTGTGGCTAATGCACTGTTGCTGCCTGTCATTATGGAGTTCAATGCTCCGGCTGCTTTGCCCAAATATGTAGATATCGCCAAGGCGATGAATGTGTACAAGGATGGCATGAGCCAGGAAGAGGCTGCGAAGGCGGCTGTTGAGGCGGTGAAGGCATTGTCTGTCAAGGTAGGTATCCCTCAGCATTTGTCTGAACTGGGCATTAAGGAAGAAGACTTGCCTCGTCTGGCCGCTTCGGCTATTGCCGATGTGTGTACGCCGGGCAATCCTCGTGAAGTGACGGAAGAAATTATTCTGGAACTTTACAAGAAAGCGTTTTAAGCGTAATTCTTTTGTAATAAAAGCATAGATGGTGTGTGGATGTGCAGGGCATATCCACACACTTTTTTATCTCCTTTCTGTTTTTTGAATTGTTATGTGAATTTCATCTTTTTGTATTTGGATTGAAATGTGCAGTTCGTTTCTTTGCGGCAGAAAACAATAAACTTAAAGTTATGAAAAAGAAGTTCATTTTAACCGTTGCTTTTTTGAGTATCAGTTTGTTTGCCCAACAGATGTGGGCTATGCCGTTTTATCCGGTGCGTGACAAAAAAGAGAATGTGAAAACGGATGCATCTTCGGCTAAGGTGGAAACATGGGAGTTTTACTCTACTGTTGAAACCCCTTCTTCCGAAGAGCTGGCTGCATTGGTTTCTAATCATAAATTAGGTAAGAAGGTAGCCTTCCTGTATGATTCATTTAAAGATACTTATGTGGTGAAGGAAGAGGTGGTACCCGGAGATCCGACGCGTCGTACGGTGATTCGTAAGCCGGAAATCTACAATGCGGTACGTACCATTGAAAAAGAACTGAACCGTCAGGTAAGGAAAGACCTGCTGCCGCAGGATAAGGCGGAGCAGGAGTTTACAGGGGTGCTGAAAGTGGCGTTGGCCGCTATCGACTCGGATACGGAGTCTTTTGAGACTGCTTTACAAGAGAATAAAAAGGACGTATCTCATTTGTTGGGTGTATTCCGCCGTGTCAGCCTTAAAAGTATCTATTGAATTCTTTCTTTTCAGGATAAACTAACAATTATATATAAATGAAAACTAAACAGTGCTTGGTCATTGTTATGACCTTGCTATGCCTTTGCGTGAAGGCGCAGAATCTCAGAGTGACCGGTGTGGTGCGGGATAAGTCGGATGTGATTATCGGTGCCAGCGTAATGGTTAAAAACTCAACAGTGGGTACGGTGACAGATATGGATGGGCGTTATTCAGTGGAAGTACCCGCCAATGGTGTATTGATTTTTTCTTATATCGGATATACTCCGGTAGAGAAACAAGTAGATGGACAAACGGTGATTAACGTGACGATGAATGACGATGTGCAGGCCATTGACGAAGTGGTGGTAACTGCTATCGGTATCAAGCAGCAGAAAAAGAAGTTGGGATATACTACCCAACAAGTCAATACCGAGCTTTAGACCAGCCGGGTACGGTGAATGTTGGTAATGCCTGTCGGGTCAGGTAGCCGGTTTGACGGTAAATAATCCTACCGGTATTTTTCAGGCTCCTTCGTTTTCCTTACGTGGAAAGACTCCGTTGATGGTGATTGACGGTGTGCCTGTGGAGTCGGATCTTTTTGACGTATCTCCCGAAAATATAGAAAGTATTAATGTTTTGAAGAACTGCCGCCGCTGCTTTGTATGGTTCGCGGGGTAAAGACGGTGCTATTTTGATCACTACCAAACTGGCGAAAGAGGATGGATTGACTGTTACGGCCGGATTGTCCAGTATGGTTTCTGCCGGATTTACGGTCTTTCCTGAAACTCAGACAGAGTTTGGTTCGGGCTCTAATGGTCAGTATGCCTTTTGGGATGGAGCAGATGGTGGTATCTCGGATGGAGACATGACTGGGGACCTCGTTTTGCCGGGCAGAAAATAGCACAGTGGAATAGTCCTATCCGTAATAAAGAAACAGGAGAAACGATTCCTTGGTGGGGGGATGTTTCCGGTACGATTTATGATGACCAGTCTAAGTACGAACGGGTGCCCATCGCATGGGAGCCTCATGATAACCTGAGGGACTTTTTACGTACCGGAATTATTACAAAAGCGACTTTTTCAGTGGCAAGCAAAAGTAAAAAAGCTAACTATAATTTTAACGGTGATTTCTCCAATCAGCGCGGACAGGTTCCCAATACTTCGGTTTATACGGGGGGATTGAACTTTAACAGTATGTATAACCTTAGTAACTCGGTTACTTTATCAGCCAATCTTTCTTATAACAAGGTATATTCTCCCAATTATCCACGTTATGGATATGGACCGAAAAATCATATGTATACCATTTTGTTATGGATGGGAAATGATGTAAATGGAAAGGAGTTGGCCGAGCATTATTATCGTCCGGACTCTGAAGGTACACGTCAGGCCAACTACAACTATGCGTGGTATAATAATCCTTACTTTGCTGCCAATGAACTGACGCAAAAGCATGACCGTAATACAATGAATGGACAACTGAAACTGAACTGGGATGTAATACCGGGGCTGAGTTTGCAAGGACGGGCTGCGGGACGTTTGGAAAGCACATTTGAAGATATGTCTGTTCCTAAGTCTTATATGAACTATGGTGATTCGCGGAATGGTGACTACAAAACGTGGAATACTGATCAGCTGGACATCAATGCGGATTTTCTTGCTACTTACACACGTGCTTTCAGCAGGAATTTTACGTTGACTGTCAATGCCGGTACTTCACTGTATTACCGTCAGATTCGGAAGCAAAGCCAGTCTACAGACGGACTGATTGTGGCGAAAGTATACAATTTGGGTAATAGCCTGAATCCTGTAAGCGCTACCAACTCGATGAACGAAAAAGCTATCGAGAGTGTTTATGGTTCTGTGAATGTAGATTTGTTTGAGTCTTTGTTTCTTACATTTACCGGGCGTAATGACTGGTCTTCTACTTTGGCAAAAGGGAATAACTCCTATTTCTATCCTTCTGTGTCATTAAGTACATTGGTTAATGAATATGTGAAACTGCCTTCATGGATGGATTATCTGAAAGTAAATGGTGCATGGGCGCAAGTTTCCAGTGACCTTGATCCTTATTCTTTGTATGCTACTTATTCCAATGGCACACTGTATGGCAGTATTCCGTCCGTGACTTATCCGGGTACGTTACTCAATGCGAATATATTGCCGCAAAAAACGACCTCGTATGAGGTGGGGGTTTCTACTTCGTTTTTGCATAATCGCATTGGAATTGATCTGACCTACTATCATATGCTGGATGAGAACAGTATTATAGAACTGCCCATATCATCTGCCTCGGCATTTACCAAACGTTATGTGAATGGTAACGAATACACAACAAACGGTTTCGAGCTGATTGTTTCCGCCACTCCGGTAAAAAACAAAAACTTTACCTGGAATGTAGCTACCAATTGGAGTAGTAATATTCGTAAGCTGACCGGGATTTATGGAGACCAGGAGAAGTTCGGCGATTTGAAAAAAGGTGACCGGCTGATGCTATGTATGCTACCGAGTGGGAAAAGACACCGGATGGCCGGTTGATATTGGATGCGAATACGGGTTTGCCCACTCAGAGCGCTTTTAAGACCAAAGTAGGAAACCAGTCTCCTGATGTTCGTTTCGGATTGCAGAATACTTTCAAGATAAAGGATTTTACTGTCAATATAGATATGGACGGAGCTATCGGAGGAACGTTGATATCTACTACCACGCAGAAAATGTGGTGGGGAGGAAAGCATCCCAAATCTACCATGTATCGTCAGGAAGAATATGATAATGGTGGCAAGCCTGTTTATGTGCCCGAAGGTGTCAATATAGTAAGCGGTGAGGTGACTTATGACGTGAATGGGAATATTGTTTCCGATACCCGTGTCTATAAAAAGAATGAAACAGCGGTAAACATACAGACTTGGGCCCAGAATTATCCTTATCGTGCCGTGGTGCGTACAGAAGAAAGCGAGTTGTTTGCTAATACGTTCAGCCGTTCTTTCCTAAAACTGAGACGTGTTGCAGTGACGTATGATTTGACTAAGTTCATTCAGTCACAGTTTATAAAAGGGCTGGATGTCACAGTGTTTGGAAACAATCTGGCCGTGCTGAAAAAGACTCCTTATTTGGATCCGGACTTTGGTGCCAGTGATGGAGATTTGCAGGATCCGTCGGCCCGTTATGTAGGAGTGAGTGCTAACATTAAATTTTTAACGTTTATTCAAAATATGATGAAGAAGTATATCAAATACATGGCATCTCTTCTTGCCGTATCCTTTGCAATGAGTGCTTGCATTGATTTGGAAGAGATGAATGTGGATCCTAATAATGCCACTACTACCAATCCTTCCCTGTTGTTGACCGGAGTTGCTTATAGTGCTTTCAATCAAACCAGTTCGGATGCTTGCCATGCAGCCAAGATGCTGATTCTGACTTCGGGAGAAAGCAAGTATCAGGTTTATAAATGGACGCGTGGGGATTTTGATTATTATAGCAATTTGCGTGATGTGACCAAAATGTCAGAAGAGGCCGGAGAAGGAAGTGCTTATCAGGCTTTGGCTCATTTCTTCCGTGCCAATTATTTCTATCAGTTGACTCTGGACTTTGGAAGTATCCCCTATACGGATGCGCTTAAGGCAGAAACAGATGCGAATTACCAGCCGGCATACGATTCGCAGGAAGTTGTGCTGGCCGGCATTTTGAAGGAACTGGAAGAGGCCGATAAAATGCTTGAAGGCAGTGATGAGATTATTTCGGGAGATATTATCTACAATGGCAACTTGGTTAATTGGAGAAAATTGATTAATGCTTACCGCTTACGTATTTTGATGTCTTTGTCGGGAAAAGAGAAGGTAGGTGATATAGATGTTAAATCGGAGTTTTCAAAGATTGTAGCCGACGGACCTTTAATGGAAAGCTTGTCGGATAACGGGCAGTTGATCTATCTTGACCAGCAGGATAACCGTTATCCGTATTTTAATGACAGCGATTTCGGTTCGGGGCGTTTTATGGATTCCACTTATATTGCTGCATTGGCTACACGGCAGGATCCGCGTTTATTTGCTGTTGCCACGCAAACTCCGAATGCTGAAAAAGCCGGAAAAGCGATTAATGATTTCAGCTCTTATGACGGGGGTGATCCGGCTGTTCCTTATAGTTTGGTTAATGATAAGGCGGTGGCTGGAAACTGTTCCAAGCCTGCTCCCCGTTATTACCAGACTCCGACCAATGAGCCTATGGTCTTGTTAGGTTACGTTGAACAGCAGCTTATATTGGCTGAGGCTGTAGTAAGAGGATGGATTCAGGGAGATGACAAGATTTATTATGAATCGGCCGTCAAGGCGTCTTTTGAGTTTTATCAGAAATATGCTGTGTCGGTAGCTGATTATCTCACTCAGGATGCAGCGGCAGAATACCTTCGAAATGACAAGGTGGCTTATTCCTCTTCCCTTTCTACTGATGAGAAGATAGAGCGTATTATTATGCAAAAGTATTTGCCGACATTTTTGCAGGGAAGTGTATGGCTACCCTACTATGAGGCGCTTCGTACGGGGTATCCCGATTTCCGCCGTGCCGCAGGAGTTAGTCTGCCTTATCGCTGGATGTATCCGCAGGATGAATATAATAACAATGCCACTCATGTGGAGGCTGCTTTGAATGAGCAGTTTGGTGGAAGTGATAAAACCTCGGATAAGCCTTGGTGGTTGCAGTAATCAGTTTAAATAAATTTTTAGGATGATGAAAAAGATAAAAACATTATGTGGTGTGTTGGCTCTGCTTTGTGTAGGGATGATGCCGGTAAGCGCGCAAAATGTGCTGAAATTCAATGCAGACAAGAAGTTTAAGATTGTTCAGTTCACTGATGTTCATTGGGTACCGGGAGACTCTGCCTCGGAAGAAGCGGCGGAGCGAATGAATGAGGTCTTGGATGTTGAGAAACCGGATTTGGTGATTTATACAGGTGATTTGGTGTTTGGCAAGCCGGCGAGCGAGGCATTGTCTAAAGCTTTGGAACCTGTTGTTTCCCGCCGTTTGCCTTTTGCCGTGACTTGGGGAAACCATGATGATGAGCAAGATATGACCCGTATTGAGTTACTGGAATATATCAAAGATATGCCGGGTAATCTGACCTCTACCACGGCAGGGATTTCGGGAGTTACTAATTATGTACTTCCTTTGAAGTCGGAAGACGGAAAGAAGGATGCAGCTGTGCTTTATGTCTTCGATAGCAATGCGTATTCGTCTTTGAAACAGGTAAAAGGGTATGATTGGATAAGGCCGGATCAGATAAATTGGTATGTTGAGAGCAGTGTGGGATATACGGAACGTAATGGTGGCAAGCCACTGCCCTCGTTAGCTTTCTTTCATATTCCTTTTCCGGAATATAATGAAGCGGCGCAAGATGAAAATGCGTTATTGATAGGAACACGTAAGGAAAAGGCTTGTGCTCCGTTGATTAATACAGGTTTGTATGCTGCTATGCTGAATGCAGGAGACATAATGGCTGCATTTGTGGGGCACGACCATGTGAATGATTATGTGGTTGATTGGAAAGGGATTTTGTTGTGCTATGGACGGTTTACCGGAGGGAATACCGTTTATCACGATATTCCGGGAGGAAATGGGGCACGGGTCATTGAACTGACACAAGGAGTTCGCTCTTTCAAGACATGGGAGCGTTTGGTAGGAAGGAAAGATTATTAATGAAGTAAATTATCCGTCTGATTTCCAAAGAGAATAATAGTCAGTTGGGCAGGATAGGGGTATTCTCAGTACCTGTCCTTCCGGTGACAAGACTGTTTCGTCATTTGTTATACATAAATTATTGTCACAGCTTCATACATCCCTGTCGGCATTCTATGGATATAGTTAATAATGGCCGGCAGGGTGATAGAATATTATGACCGTTTCAGATATTCGTACCCTATCCGGCAATACAGGCATTTTTTCTTATCGCAATATTCTTTCTTTAATTGTATCAAAGCTTGGCTGTCGGCGGCATTGGAGGCTTTCATTCCGCATTGTTCCCACATGCGGGTGATATAATTGTTCTCCGCTTTCAATTCTTCCAGAAAACTGCCGGCACGTGCACAAAGTACACGATTCCCTTTATGCAGTCCGTAAGCATAGAGAAATGTCACTACCGTGTTGATAATGAGTAAATCCAGTGAGGTGTTACTTAGAGTCTTCGGACGGGAAGGGGAAGAACCGCCAAATGTATGATGAGTGAGCCAGTATTCTGACGTTCCTCCTTTCAGAATATCTCTGACACCTTGTAGTGTCTCCGTTTCCATGATGCGAGAGAGCAGTCCGTAGGCACGATGATAAAGACATGCCAACTGTGCAATCCGTATATGCGGAAAATTAGCAGGACGTAGCCGGAGAAAACGCCATAGGGAAGCATCCATCGGGATAAGTCCGAATTTATGCTGTAGATAGGTGTACTCTTTTTTTAGCCGGAGATAGTATCCGTCTCCATCAGAATCTTCCAGAATGCCGGCTTGTCCAAAGAAGATGGCTTCTATCTGGAAAAGGTCGTTCCGATGCTTGTCTACTGCCCGGAAGGGAAGCCGATGAGCCCAGGTTTCGAAAGCGTCTCCGTTCAGCCCGAAACCGAAATTACGTGCCAGTGTGATAAAAAAAGCATCTTCCCAGTTGCCTTGACAACGTTTTAACCGTTCATTCAATAAGGTCGCTTTTTGCTCGAATCTTTCCATCTGTAAGGCAGTCATCCATGAGTGGGCGGTGAAAGGGGGGAGTGAAGGAATGATGCGGTAACAAGGGGGGTAGCTGTCTGTTTCCAACAGTTCCTTGTAGTTGGTGCGGACCGCTTCCGGGCAGATGAGTTGTATTTGGGGGATTCTTTCTCCATTGCTCCTGCTGATTTCCGTATCTATTTCGGAGGCTATATGCAGAATGACAGAGTTGTAACCGGCATCTGCATGATGTCCGTGTTTGAACCAGTCTGAAGATCTTTCATGTATCTCGATATTGCCTATCCAAAGCACACCGTCCAGCTTGAGCTTGGCATTAAAAAAATCGGGACCGGCGTCGGTATTCGCCAGTCCCGTATCTATAACTTCCACTTGTTGGCCGGTTGTTGTTTTCAGTTCTTTGAGAGGAAATATTTTATGTTTCCATACATAGTGTAATAGTTGTTCCATGTTAATGAGGTGTAAATGTTTGGCAAATGTAATGGTTTACAACGAAAAACGCTATCTTTGTGGCTGAAATAACATTCGTAATTATGAAAATAGCATTAATAGGATATGGAAAGATGGGCAAGGAGATTGAAAAGGTTGCAGTTGCCCGCGGACATGAGATTGTGAGTATTATAGATGTTGATAATCAAGATGATTTTAATTCGGAAGCATTTAAATCAGCAGATGTGGCTATTGAGTTTACTAACCCGATGGTGGCATATGACAACTATATGAAAACTTTTGCTGCCGGTGTCAAATTGGTATCGGGCAGTACCGGATGGATGGACAAACATGGTGATGAGGTGAAAGAATTATGCACGAAAGGTGGAAAAACCTTGTTCTGGTCGTCTAACTTCAGTCTGGGGGTCGCTATTTTCTCTGCTGTAAATAAATACTTGGCAAAAATAATGAATAACTTTCCCGCTTACGAGGTTTCTATGACCGAAACTCATCATATTCATAAACTGGATGCGCCCAGCGGAACAGCCATCACGCTGGCCGAAGGGATTCTGGAAAATATGAACCGCAAGAGTAAATGGGTGAAAGGGACCATGGTGGCACCGGATGGAACCGTGTCGGGAACATCGGAATGTGCCGAGAATGAGTTTCCTGTAAATTCCATCCGTGAAGGGGAGGTGTTTGGTATTCATACTATCCGCTATGACTCTGAGGCGGATAGCATCTCAATTACCCATGATGCCAAGAATCGGAAGGGGTTTGCCTTGGGAGCTGTTTTGGCGGCGGAATATACATCCAGGCATGAAGGATTATTAGGAATGAGTGATTTATTTCAGTTTTAAGATATGATAAAACAACACGTACACAGTGGATTAAGTTTGCCGTTGTTCTGGCGCTTTACCTGATATTTCTTGTTTGGTTGAGAAGCTGGCTGGGATTGGTGGTTGTACCGTTTATCTTCGATGCGTATATCACAAAGAAGATTCCATGGACTTGGTGGAGAAAGTCCAAGAACCGTCATGTAGTGACCGTCATGGGATGGGTGGATGCTATTGTATTCGCACTGGTGGCAGTATACTTTGTCAACCTCTATTTCTTCCAGAACTATGTGATTCCTTCTTCCTCGCTGGAAAAATCATTGCTGACGGGTGATTATCTGTTTGTGAGCAAAATGAGTTATGGGCCCGTGTGCCCCAGACTCCGCTGCACATGCCGTTGGCGCAACACACATTGCCGTTTTTTAATTGTAAATCATACCTTGAGCATCCACAATGGGATTATAAACGGGTGAAAGGTTTGGGGGACGTACAGTTGAATGATATCGTTGTCTTTAACTTTCCGGCCGGAGATACAGTTGCCACTGGTGTGCTAATGATGATGTTTATCGTCTGAGTTATGGAGCAGGCAAGGAGCTGGCAAAACCGGTGGATTTGGCTTCCATGACTCCGGAGCAGCAACGGGTGGTCTATGATTATTATTATCAGTTGGGACGGGAGTATCTGAAAGAGAATCCACAGAATTTCGGTGAGATAATAAGCCGTCCGGTAGACCGCCGTGAGAACTATGTGAAGCGATGTGTGGGTTTGCCCGGACAAACGTTGGAGATAAAGGATCGTATTATTTATTTGGATGGTAAAGCTAATAAAGAGCCTGATAATGTGCAGTATCGTTATCTGGTGAAAACCAAGCGTCCTATTCCCGATGACTTGGCTCATGAACTGGGTATCAGCAAGGAGGATATGATGATGTATTATACGGATGCTTCTGTTTATAATATGCCTCTGACAGAAAAAGCGAAAGCAGGTTTGTTGGCGCGTAAGGATATTGTTGTCAGTATTGAGAATACACCGGCTGATGATGCGGGAGGCTTATACCCGCTGAATATGTATAAGAACTGGACTACGGATAACTACGGACCTGTATGGATTCCCAAAAAGGGAGAGACGGTGAAACTCACGCTAGAGAATCTTCCTGTTTATGAGCGCCCTATTCATGCTTACGAGGGTAATGAACTGGCAGTGAAAGATGGAAAGATTTATATTAACGGCAAGGAAACCGATGAGTATACTTTCAAGATGGATTATTACTGGATGATGGGAGATAACCGTCATAATTCGGCTGACTCCCGTTTTTGGGGATTTGTTCCCGAAGATCATGTGGTGGGAAAACCCATCTTTATCTGGTTGTCATTGGATAATGACCGTGGCTGGCTGGATGGAAAAATACGTTGGAACCGATTGTTTACCTTTGTAGATAATATTAAATAAGTTGCGCATACCCTGTATTCCTGTATGGATAAAAGCAATGCTTACTGCTATCATTCTGGTACTGTTGGTAAAGACATTTGCTTTCACCTCCTGCACCATTCCCTCTACCGGTATGGAGAATAGCCTTTATCAAGGGGAAAGGGTTCTGGTGAATAAGTGGAGTTATGGGTTTCGTGTGCCTTTTTCTATCTGGCGATGGTTGGGAAAAACTGCCGGGAAGGGGGATATTGTGTTGTTCAACAACCCTAATCCACGGTTTCCTCAAACGTCGGTGGGCAACCGGGAGGTGTTTATAAGCCGTGTGGTAGGAATACCCGGAGATACGTTGATGTTGAATGATGAACTGTGGGTGACTGACGAACAAGTGTTGAGCCCGGATAGTAAATCTTTGTATGTCTATTCTCATACGGAAGAAGAAACGATGCAGGCTGCCATGCAGCAAGTGAACATTCAGGGAAACAGGTTAGTGGGATATGCCGAGGGGAAGTACATACGTACCTTCAGTCATTATGAATATTACCTGTTAAAACAAAAACTGGCAGGAAAAGTGGATTTGATTCCTCTCTATCATAAAGATATAAGCAAGAGCCATCCCTTTGTGATCCCGGAAAAAGGGAAACCTGTCAAGGTATATCCTTGGAATGTGACCTTGTTGTGTAATACTATTGTTCGCCATGAAGGAAGAGTGGCTTCTGTCAGGGGAGATACCCTGTATGTAGGGGGAAAACCTGTAGAAGCCTATACATTTAATAAAAATTATTACTGGATGGCATCCAATAATCCGGTGAATTTGTGTGATTCACGTTTATTTGGTTTGGTGCCCGATGACCATTTGATCGGTAAAGCTTGGCGCATTTGGTTTTCATCCAGAAAAGGGCGCATTTTTCAACGAGTGCAATAATGGAGAATACGATATATTTAAGTTCGGCCTATCTGGCCCCGGTGGAATATTATACAAAACTGTTCGCCTGTGAGAAGGCCTATGTGGAACAGTATGACAATTATGTGAAACAGACTTATCGCAACCGTTGTGTCATTGCGGCAGCCGATGGTCCGCTGGCGCTGACTATCCCTACAGAAAAAAGCGGTACACCTAAATGCCTGATGAAGGATGTCCGCATTTCGGATCATGGCAATTGGCGTCATATACATTGGAATGCTTTGGTGGCTGCATATAGAAATAGTCCTTTCTTTGAGTACTATGCTGATGATTTCCACGTCTTTTATGAAAAGAAATATGCCTTCTTGTGGGATTATAATCAGGAAATTTGTTCTTTAGTATGCGATTTGATCGATATTCATCCCCATATGGAAGGAACAACGGAATATTGCATGGAATTTGTTCCGGGTGAGGTTGATTTTCGTGAGACTATTCATCCGAAGCGTGACTGGCGTGAAGCGGATGCTGACTTTTGCCTAAACCTTACTATCAAGTTTTTGATGCCAAATACGGTTTTCTGCCGAATTTGAGTATCGCCGATCTTTTGTTTAATATGGGGCCGGAGAGCCTGATTGTTTTGCGAGATAGTGTTAAAGGTATAAACCATAAAGAATAATATCATGAATAATTTGTTTAGTGTAAAAGACCAGGTGGTGGTAATCACCGGTGGAACAGGGGTTTTGGGAAAGGCTATTGCCGCCCATTTGGCAGAAGAAGGTGCCAAGGTTGTTATATTAGGCCGTAAGGCAGAAGTAGGAAATGCCATTGTAAACGAAATCAAGGCCAAAGGCGGGGAAGCCATGTTTCTTGTGACCAATGTGTTGGATGAGGCTATATTGGAGCAGAATCTGAAGGATATTCTCGCAGCATATGGTCGTGTAGATGCATTGCTGAATGCAGCAGGAGGTAATATGCCGGGTGCTACGATTGCTCCTACAGGAAATTTCTTTGATTTGAAGGTCGATGAGTTCCAGAAAGTGCTTAATCTGAATCTTACCGGAACAGTTCTGCCTACACAGGTATTTTTGAAGCCGATGGTGGAGCAGAAGAAAGGGGCTATTGTGAATTTCTCTTCTATGGCGGCATTCCGTCCGATGACTCGTGTATGTGGTTATGCGGCTGCAAAAGCGGGAATCTCTAATTTCACTGCGTTCATGGCCAATGAAGTGGCTACGAAATTTGGTGAAGGCATCCGCGTGAATGCCATTGCTCCGGGATTCTTCCTGACCGAACAGAACCGTACTTTGTTGACAAACGAAGATGGTACATATACTCAGCGTGGTAATGATGTGATTCGCCAGACTCCGTTCAAACGTTTCGGTAAAGCAGAGGAACTGTGTGGAACCATCCAGTATCTCATCAGCGATGCCAGCAGTTTTGTAACCGGTACAGTAGCCGTAGTAGATGGTGGTTTCAATGCATTTGCCATGTAACAAGTCTTTAGTTTTTAATTCTCAATTTTTTTATTTGATATGATTTTATGTGAGCAAACATGGCGCTGGTACGGACCGAATGATCCGTATCATTGTGGGATATCAAACAAGCCGGAGCAACCGGTATTGTCAATGCCTTACATCATATTCCCAACGGTGAAGTATGGACAGTAGAGGAAATAATGAAGCGCAAGAAATTGATTGAAGAAGCAGGATTAACTTGGAGTGTCGTAGAGTCCGTGCCCGTACACGAACATGTTAAGACACAGACAGGAGACTATCTGAGATATATCGAGAACTATAAACAGAGTTTGCGCAATCTGGCAGCATGTGGTATCTATATTGTGACTTATAACTTCATGCCTGTACTGGATTGGACCCGTACGGACCTGGCATATACGTTGCCCGATGGTTCCAAGGCATTGCGTTTTGAGCGAGCTGCTTTTGTAGCGTTCGATCTGTTCATCTTGAAACGTCCGGGAGCCGAAAAGGAATACTCGGCTGAAGAGATAGAAAAGGCAAAAGCGCGTCTGGCACAAATGGATGAGGAAGAAATTCATCGTCTGACACGAAATATGATTGCAGGATTGCCCGGTTCGGAGGAAAGTTTTACATTGGAGCAATTCCAAAAAGAACTGGACCGTTACAAGGATATTGATGCGGACAAGCTCCGCAATAATTTGATTTTCTTCTTGAAAGAAATTTGTCCGGTAGCCGATGAAATGGGAGTAAAGCTGGTTATTCATCCGGATGATCCGCCTATGTCTATTCTGGGCTTGCCGCGCATTATGAGTACGGAAGCGGATTTCAAGCTGTTGGTGGAAGCTGTACCTAATCCGTCAAACGGACTTTGTCTGTGCTGTGGTTCATTTGGCGTATCTGCACAGAATGATTTGCCGGGTATCATGGAACGTTGGGGAGACCGTATCAATTTTGTTCATTTGCGCAGTACCCAACGTGATGCTGAAGGGAACTTTTATGAGGCGAATCATCTGGAGGGTGATGTGGACATGTATCATGTAGTTAAGAACTTGTTGAAAGTGCAGCAACGTCGTGGAATATCTATTCCTATGCGTCCGGATCATGGCCATCAGATGATAGATGATTTGAACAAGAAAACAAATCCGGGTTATTCTTGTTTGGGACGTATGCGTGGCCTTGCCGAGCTTCGTGGCTTAGAAAAAGGAATAGCGATGAGTATGGAAACAAAATAATCTTTTTTTTAACATATAGAAAGAAAGGCCTGAATGTCTTCCGGTGATGAGGTATATCCGGAAGTATTCAGGTCTTCTTTTGTCTAAGAGGTAGATAATGAGGACTATTCTGGACAAATATAGAGATTAATTAGACAAATAAAGAGGTGCAGGCAAGGGGAGGAGGTTTATATTTGCAACAGATTTAATCTAATTAACCCTTAAATTCTTTTATTATGAATAAAAAAACAAAACTGCTTTCAATCCTTGGATTGGTGACAGCTATCCTGTTTTTGTTCTCATCGGAGGTGTTGGCCCAATCCTTATCTATCAGTGGTAAGGTAATTGACAAAAACAGTCAGGAGCCTGTAATTGGGGCCAGTGTTTTAATTGAAGGAACCTCAAACGGTACAATAACCGATTTGGATGGTAACTTTATGCTTTCTAATGTTCCTTCCAAAGGAAATTTAGTTGTGTCTTACATTGGTTATGCTACACAAACTCTTCCTATTAATGGGAGGACTAGTTTCAGTGTTGTATTGGCTGAGGATACCGAAACGTTGGATGAAGTTGTTGTAATAGGTTATGGCGTACAGAAAAAAGTGAATCTTACCGGATCTGTGTCTTCAGTGAAAGGAGATGCATTGGAACGTCGTCCGGTAGCTGATGCCACACAGAGTTTGCAAGGGATGGTTCCGGGGTTGTTGGTGAGCAACTCAAATACGGGTCGTCCGGGAGCTAGTGGTACGTTGACTTTGCGTGGACAAGGCAATCTGGATAATAATGCGAATCCTTATATTTTGGTTGATGGAGTGGAAATGAGTCTCTCGGACGTGAACCCGAATGATATTGAAAGTATTTCTGTATTGAAAGATGCTGCTGCTTGTGCCATTTATGGTGCACGTGCGGCGTATGGTGTCATTTTGGTCACTACCAAGAAAGGTGAGGAAGGTAAAATGCGTGTAAATTACCAAGGAAACGTAGGTTGGAGTACGCCGACTGTATTGCCTGATATGGTTGATTCCTATGAATTTGCTCAGTATTGGAATGCCGGATGTATTAATGCAGGTTCTCCTCGTTTGTATAGTGAGGAAAAAATGGGTTTATTACAGCAATATATTAAAGATCCCAGTAGTGTGGATCCTTGGTTCGAGCTTCCTAAAAATTCTAATATGAACCCGGCATTCGAAAATTCAGAATTAGGAGTAGGAAATACTAATTATTTCGATTTGCATTATAAGGATTGGGCATTCAAGCAAAATCATAATCTTAGCTTGAGTGGGGGTGGCAAAAAAGCACAATATTATATTTCTGGTGGTTATTATTCGGAAGATGGTATTCTCCGTTATGCCGATATGGATTTCAGCCGTTATAATTTTGCCGCTAATATTTCTTCTCAGATTACCGATTGGATGAAGGTAAAAGTAAATACGAAGTTTATGCATTCCGATGAGGATACTCCTTTTGGTGACGGAGGGCTTAGTGAAGGCTTTTATCATTCATTAGCACGTTTCCGTCCTACAGTTGCTCCTATTGATCCGAATGGGCATTTTACAGAACTGACTATGATTCCTTATTTGCAGAGTGGTACGTATACAAATACTCAACGTGACCGTTTTAGTTTAACGGCAGGTTTAGATATCCAACCTGTGAAAAACTGGTTTATCTTTTTTGATTATACATATAAATTGATGGATTTGGAATATGAGGCATTGAACGTGAGCCCGTTAATTTATGGGGCTGACGGGGTGAGTACTTCAAAAGGTGTGCGTGATGAGTTGGGTGTATCACCCGATGGCAAGTTTACCCGTTATTATGCGCATACTCGCTACCAATCTATAAATTTATATTCGAATTATCTCTTTACTTTGGGAGACAAGCATAATTTTACCGTAATGGCAGGTTATCAGGAAGAAAATAATGACTATAGTTATATGAAGAACTCGATTACCGGACTTTATTCAACTTCAAATCCTAATGTAGGTATGGGAACCGGTGATAAGACGGTAGTCGATACTCGTAATGGCTGGGCAACCCGTGGCTTTTTCGGACGTGTGAATTATGATTATGACGGACGTTATCTTCTTGAATTGAATGGACGATATGATGGATCGTCACGTTTTGCCAAAGGTAATCGTTGGGGCTTCTTTCCATCTGCATCTTTAGGATGGAATATTACCCGGGAACAGTTTATGATGCCAATAGCCGATGTAGTTTCCAACTTGAAACTTCGTGCTTCTTACGGATTACTGGGTAATCAGGCGGGTGCGGCCCTTTATACTTTTGCCGCTACTATGGATTTGAATGATAAATTGGGAAATTATATATTCTCTGATGGACGCCACATCTTTACTAAGGCCCCTGCCGTAGTCAACCCGAATACGACTTGGGAAAAAGTGGAGAGTAAGAATATAGGTTTGGATTTCGGTTTCTTTGGTAATTCGTTGACCGGTTCTTTTGATGTTTTTCAACGTGATACGAAGGATATGTTAGGACCTACGGTGGATTTCCCGGATTTCTTTGGTGCAGACGCTCCTAAAACCAATAATGCCCGTATGCGTAACCGTGGTTGGGAATTGGCAGCTAACTATTTCGACCAAAAAGGTGATTGGGCATGGCAGGCAGGTTTCTCACTTTCAGGCGTGAAAAATGAGATTACTGATATGAAAGGGGTGGAAGATATAAGTAATAATACCATCAATCGTGAAGGTGAAGCCATCGGTTCTTATTATGGGCTGAAAGCTATCGGTATCTATCGTACCCAGGCAGATTTGGATCGTGTAAATGCGAACGGACAGAAGATTCTGCAAAACAACCAGGAACCGCAATTAGGTGATATCATGTATGAAGATATAGATAATAATGGCAACATAAATGATGCTGACCGTACTGTTATCGGAAATCCGTTCCCTAAAATGCAGTATTCTTTTAACTTGGGATTCTCTTATAAAGATTTTGATGTTAATACATTTTGGCAAGGCATTGCAGGTGTATATCGTTATAATTGGGATGAAACTACTATTCCAATGGCGGAAACAAGACTAGCCGTTGGTTGGACAGATGGTCTGAAAGTAATCCGGATGGAAGCATGCCTCGTTTGGGAGGAACTATTAATAATAACTACTCTTCATTTTGGCTGACAAAGGAGATTATTTGCGCCTGAAGAACTTGGAAATTGGATATACTTTCAGGCAAAGAGAGTTTTTGACCAAGTTGGGCGTTCAGAGTCTCAGACTCTATTTGGCAGGAACTAATTTGCTTACTTTCACTTCCTTGGATGATTATGATCCTGAGAAACTGAGCACAGATTCCCGTAATGATGTGCATCCCAATACAAGAACTTATTCATTTGGTGTTAACGTTAAATTTTAAAAGCAACAACTATGAAATCAATTAATAAATTTATAGGGCTAGCTCTGTTGTCAGGAGCTTTGCTGACTTCTTGCTCTGACAGTTTTTTGCAGAGGGACTCATTGACAGAATCTTCATCCAATACATTTTGGCAGACACCGGATGATGCTTTGATGGCGTTGGCATCTTGTTATGATGCTTTGCAGAGCAATCAGCTTTATAATTCCGACCAATATTCATTGGGCCCTTTATATATGGATTGTATATCAGATAATGGCGGTCATTTTAATTGGAGTGGCTGGATGGAAGGTTATGATATGGCTATGGGGATTCATACCCCAAGTTCTTCTATTATTGGCAGTTATTGGAAAGATTGCTATGAAGTGATCAGTCGTTGTAATGTGCTGATTGCTAATATTGATAGAGTGGATATGGATGCTTCCCAAAAGGCGATTTATCAGGCTGAGGCAAAGACCATACGTGCATTGATGTATATAAACTTGACTATGACGTATCAGGATGTTCCTTTCCTGACCGCCCCTTTGACCATTGACGAGGCTGAATGTGAAAAGACGGACCGTGCAGCTATTGTGGCTCATATTATGACTGATTTGCAGGACGCGGCTGAAGTACTTCCGCAAAACGCGTCTTCACGGGGACACATCACCAAAGGAGCTGCTCTTTCCCTACTGGGGCGTGTGGCTTTGTATAATGAAAAATGGGATGACGCAATTGCTGCTTATAAGCAGGTGCAAGGTTTGGGATACTCGCTTGATCCGAGTTATGCCAAACTGTTTACTCAAAGTGGAGAAACTTCTCCTGAAATCATTTTTGCAGTCCGTTATGAAGGACCGGGTATGAGTGAAGGTGCTGCTTTTAATGCGCATTGGAATACTCCGCTGGAAGCAATGAATGGTACTATAGATTTGGCGGATGCTTATTATTGCAAAGACGGTAAACCGACTACCGATACGAAGATAGCCGAACTGAACGGTGGGGGTGGCTTGGATGTCAGCAAGCCTAATCCTGCTCATTTTGAGAATCGTGATCCGCGTTTATATAGCACTTTGTTTGTTCCCGGTATGCTTTGGAACGGTAAAGGAGGTATAGATACTTCGGCTTCAAATCCGTATGCCAATGTATATGGCGGAGCTGCCGCTTCTCTGTCTACCGTATATGTTTATAAGTATTTTGATTCCTACGGATACTTCTAACTCTTGGGATAATGGACAAGACTTTTATGTGGTGCGTTATGCCGAAGTTTTATTATCTTTGGCGGAGGCGATGGTACAGAAAGGAGGCTATGTTTATAGTGATGTAACTGCTTTGGTTAATGAAGTGCGGCAACGTGCGGATGTGAACATGCCCACAGTAGAGGAAGTGGAAGGCACTTCTCTTTCTAAAGATGAATTGTTGGAAGTCATTAAGCATGAGCGTCGTGTGGAACTGGCCTTTGAAGGTTTGCGTTTGTTTGACCTTTATCGTTGGAAGGAATTGGATAAGGCGGTAGCTAATATAGAGAATGAACGCACTATGTATGGCTTGGCTTATGAAGCACGTAAGTTCAACGGTGAGAGGGATTATGTATGGCCTTTGCAACTGCCGAACTGGATACTAACAAGAAACTGGTTCAGCACGACTTGTGGAAGTAATGTGGAGTGCAGGTTTTCATCACAGGGTACACGGACTGTCACAAAGAAGTAGGAGGCAAATAACCTTTAAATCAAAAAACTGTGTGAATTTGCGTAATCTGTGGTGAAGCCTGGTTGTTCTGACAACTTCTGGAATAAAATTGATAACTTTTTAAAAACGGAAGAGAAATGAGAAAAACAATGATCCTTCTTTTATTTTCCTCCTGTTGGTAGCATGTTCTGATAGTCCAGTGTGCTATTATCTGGATGCTACCGGCGGTGATGATAATAATAGTGGGTTAGCCCCGGATGAAGCATGGAAAAGTCTGGAAAAACTACGTGGAGTGAAATTACTGCCGGGCAATAAAGTTTTGTTGAAGCGCGGTGAGGTTTTTAATGGCGAACTTGAAATCACCGGACACGGTATACCCGAAGATCGTATTTATATAGATGCTTATGGTGATGGTGAACGGAAACCTTGCATTGTGGGATATGATACTTCCTTGTATGCAGCTCGTATCTGTAATTCGGACTATATAACGATGCAGAATTTGGAAATCGTGAATACAGGTAGACAGCCTCTGCCTTATCGTTCGGGCTTGAAGATAGAGTGTATGGATTATGGCGTATCGCAGAACATTGTTGTCAATAATGTGACTGTACGGGATGTCAATGGTTCGTTGGTAAAAGAAAAAGGCGGAGGGTGCGGTATTTATATAGTGAATGGCGGTGAAAAGAAAATTTCAACATTCAATAGGTTAACCATAGAGAACTGCCATATTTTGAGATGCACCCGTAATGCTATGATTTGGGCCGCTTATAGCGATCGGCAGAACTGGCATCCCAGCAAGCATACCGTGATACGGGGAAATTTGATAGAGGAAGTACCAGGTGATGGTATTGTACCTATCGGTTGTGACAGTACCTTGATAGAATACAACGTAATGCGTGATTGTCCTGATATGCTTCCTGACACAGAGGCGGCAGCAGGTATTTGGCCGTGGAGTTGTGATAATACTTTGGTGCAGTTTAATGAAGTAAGTGGTCATAAAGCTCCGTGGGATGCACAGGGGTTTGATTCGGACTGGAATTGCCGGGGAACGGTCATTCAGTATAATTATAGTCATGATAACTATGGTGGCTTAGTATTGGTTTGCAATGACGGCACGGCCGACGCATCTTTTAATGTAGGTAACTTGGGCACTATTGTCCGTTACAATGTGAGTATAGGTGACGGAGTGCGGCCTGAACCGACTCGTGCCGGGATGTTCTCACCAGCTGTTCATCTGGCAGGTCCTGTAAAGGACAGTCGCATTACCCGTAACATTATTCATGTGAACCGTAAACCTGCGGCTGATATCGATCGTACTATGATTACTTTGGATTCATGGGGCGGATATCCGGATAGTACATTTATTAGTGGAAATATTTTTTATGCTCCAGAATCCAGCAGATTCCAATTGACAGAATCTACACATAATTTCTTTGAAGGCAATTATTACCTTGGTCGGTTCGAGAAATTACCTGAAGATGGTAAAGCCTGCCAATCAGCTGAAATTTATCAGAAGGAAGTACTGGCAAAGGATGAAAACGGTTATCAGGGCTTGGCTTTGTTGATGGATACGGTGGAAATGACCGGAGTAAAAGGAGTTTTTGTCAATAAGGAAGCCATTGAGAATTTCTTTAGCCGGTTAGAGAAATAAGTAAATAATAGCTGTAATTTAATCAGGGGGGCAAAACTAAAATGACCTGATCATATAGCACGATAGGTTGTTTTAGTTTTGACCCCCTTTTATTTATGGCTCATTCTTTCTTCTTTAGATCCATTTCTCCGGAGAAAGAAATAGATTGTCTGTTTGTAGGGGTGACCTGTATGTTACTGCTGCCATTGGGATAAATGATGATATTGTAAAGGTAATTGTCTTCCTCGTTCCGTACTTTTAGTGTGATTTTAGCATTCCCCTTTTTATTATATGCTGAAGTATATTCTGATAAAGGAGCACTAAAATTTAATCCTTTTCCACCCCCGTAAGGAACGTTATACGCCACTCCGAAATAAGGCAGATAGGAATAAACCGAATCGTTTCTTATTTCTAAAGAATAATCGGAAGTCAG
>ENA-OQDW01000164-OQDW01000164.1-human-gut-metagenome-genome-assembly--contig:-NODE-164-length-27007-cov-1.941443_pt1 | contig 27007 bp, 37 predicted proteins | sample MGYA00242784_ERZ504613 | MGnify/ENA primary metagenome ERZ504613 (study PRJEB26092, sample SAMD00036330) | human gut metagenome | host: Homo sapiens | study: EMG produced TPA metagenomics assembly of...
CCAGCGGGTCCAGGCCCAAGGTGTCGAGCATGGCACGCACGGCGAGCAGCGCCTCACGCACCTCGGCCTTGGCGGTTTCGGAATCGGCGCGGTCAGCCAGCTGTGAAAGCAACGTATTGCCGGAACGGATGGCGGTGAAGATCGCGGCGGTTGCACCAGACACATTGACATCGTCATTCATGGCGGCCACGAAATCGGCGGGCAAATCGTCGGCGGAGACGGCAGTGACTTCCTCGCGAGAAGGCTGTCCACCCAGCGCCACACCGGCACGCTCGATGAAGTTCGAGACGCGGTCGTATGCGGCCTGCGCCTCGACCAGCGCCTGATCGGACCATTCGAGCATCGACCGGTACTGCACGGAGCCCAGGGCGTAACGCACCACCCAAGCGGAATGCTCAGCCAACACGCTCGGCACGGACAGGCCGGTGCCCAGCGACTTCGACATCTTCTCGCCCTTGGCGGTCACCCATGCCGAATGCATCCAGCGCGCAGCGAGGGGTAGCCGGCCGCACGGGTCTGAGCCATTTCGTTTTCGTGGTGGGGGAAGCGCAGATCCAAGCCGCCGCCGTGAATGTCGAAGCCATCGCCCAGGTAACGGTGGGACATGGCGGAGCATTCGATGTGCCAGCCAGGGCGGCCCACGCCAAACGGCGTCGACCAACGGGCGTCCTCGGGATCGGTGTCCTTCGGAGCCTTCCACAGGGCGAAATCACGCGGATCATGCTTGTCGGGGGAGGCATCGGCCGGGTCGACCGGATTGTACTTGTCGGCACCGGTGGCGTCCACGGACGGGCCCATGCGGTCGGCCACGGCGGCGGCCTCATCGACTTCGGAGGTCTGCTTCTGGTGAGTGAGTTCGCCGTAATGCGGCCAGGATGCCACATCGAAGTACACGTTGCCGGTGGGCTTGCCGTCCGCATCCGTGACCACATAGCCGTGACCGTTGTCGAGAATGCGCTGAATCAGTCGATCATGTCCGACATGTGGCCGGTGGCGCGAGGTTCCACAGTGGGCGGCAGTACGCCGAGCGTGTTGTATGCCTCGTGAATTCGCGCTCGTAGTAATGAGGCGCGGGCCCACCAACGGCTGGCCTGCGGCCGCGGCCTTAACGAGAATCTTGTCGTCGATATCGGTCACATTACGCACAAAAGTGACTTTGTAGCCGAGCTTCAAAAACCAGCGGCGCACGATGTCGAACGCCACGGCGGCACGGATATGGCCAATATGCGGTGACGATTGCACAGTCGCGCCACACACATAAATGCCGACTTCGCCCGGCTTGAGCGGCACGAAATGGCTGACCTGGTGCGAGGCGGTGTCATACAGATTCAGGCCTTCTGCGGCCTTGGCAACATGCACCGGCGTCAGGCTTGAAGGCATGACGGAAATGTTGAAATCCTGCGGTTCTTGGCTGTTTCCCATAACACTCAAGCGTAGGGTCCGAACCAGACATGCTGAATCGTTACTCGAAGAGTTTGATGAACGCTTCACAGGTGGGGCCCGAACGAGGTGACAGACGGATGAGAAGCGGGACAACAGTCTCGCGAGAACACGTCTTTGACCGCTGCGGAAACTGCGAGATTCATGGATTTGCCCTGCTCGTTACGCAAACGGGGAACGCTCGTGCCACAATAGAAGTCATGGCCACACCACAAGTGCTCATTTTGCAACATGTCCCATGGGAACGCCCGGGACGCATATTGTCGAACCTCGAGGACATCGGTCTTGAGACGGTGACGATGAATATCGTCGACAAAAAGAAACCGGACTTGCCTGATTTCGGCGAACTGGCTGGCGTGGTAATCATGGGTGGGCCTATGGGCGCGCTTGATTACGACAAGTATCCGGGGCTGAAGGCAGAAGCCAAGTTGGCGCGTGCCGCCGTGGCTTCAGGCAAGCCGATTCTCGGTGTATGCCTGGGGCATCAGATTATCGCCACTGCGCTTGGTGCGCAGCTGCGCAAGGGCGATGCGCCGGAGATTGGGTTCGCGCCGATCAAGCGTGTGGACAAGCATGACTTCTTCTCCATGTGGGATAAGCAGCTGACAGTGCTGCACTGGCATAACGACGTGGTGGGCCTGCCCGCGGAAGGCCAGCTGCTGTCGCGTTCGTCTTCCACCAAGGTGCAGGCATTCCGACTGGGATCCGCGCTGGGCATGCAGTTCCACCTGGAAGTGTGCGGCTCGCTGCTGGACGAATGGCTGGATGAGCCGAGCATGGTCAAGGATCTCAAGGCCGCGGGTGGTTCCAAGTCCCAATTGCGCGAGCAGTTCGCCCAATACGACCAGCTACTGCAACCGCTCGCCGAGCAAGTGTTCTCCGGTTTTGCGGCCCGCTGCAACTCCTACGCTCAGACGCTGAACAAATAACGTTTGCGGGCCGCCGCTGGGCAAGCGTGGCGCTACATTGGTGAGTCATGCCGACTTATGACATTGGACTGGAACACGTTTCGCTCGCTTTCGCTACCAAAACCATCTTCACTGATGTAACGCAGGGTGTTTTTGAAGGCGACCGCATCGGCATCGTCGGCAAGAACGGCGACGGCAAATCCACGTTGCTGCACCTGTTCCGCGGTGCTCAGGAGCCGGATTCCGGCCGCGTGACAAAGCGTGGCGGACTCACGTTCGGCATGCTTGACCAGCGTGATCCCCTTGATGACAACGCCACCATTCGCGAAGCCGCACTTGAGGGGCGCGCCGACTACGAATGGGCGTCCGATAACACTTCCCGTGAAATCGTCGAGGCATTGCTCGGCGGCATGAGCCTGGATGCCAAGGTCGGCTCCTTGTCCGGCGGCCAGCGTCGCCGCGCCGATTTGGCCCGACTGCTGCTCAAGGATTGGGATATTCTTGCACTTGACGAGCCCACCAACCATCTCGACGTGGTCACTATCCACTGGCTTGCCGAACATTTGAAGAACCGCTGGTCCAAAGGCCAGGGCGCTCTGTTGCTCGTGACCCACGATCGCTGGTTCTTGGACGAGGTCTGCGAATCGATGTGGGAAGTCCACGATGGCGTGATCGAGCCGTTCGAGGGCGGCTATTCCGCATATATGCTGCAGCGCGTGGAACGCGATCGCCAAGCCGATGTGCGCGAAACCAAGCGCCGCAATCTGGCTCGCAAGGAGCTCGCATGGCTTTCCCGCGGTGCTCGTGCCCGCTCCACCAAGCAGAAGTTCCACGTCAAGGCCGCACGCGAATTGATTGCCGATGTGCCGCCGATGCGTAACACACTTGAACTGAAGCAAATGGCCACCTCCCGTCTCGGCAAACAGGTGGTCGATTTGGTCGACGTGACGCAGATTTCGAAAAACCGCAGGGCATGGCCGATATCGACCCGGATGTGGCGGCGCTCTCCGCGTCCGCTTCCCGCGTGGATGTGGTCAACGCCATGTACGCCGAGCCGCAGCTGCATGGTTCCGTTGAGGTGGCGGTCACCGACATGACTGACCCGCGCCTGGTGGACGCCGGCGTGCCGGAAGCCGTCGAGTCCGCTGAGGAAGCGCGTAAGAAGGCCGAGGCTGAGAGCGGCAATCCGCAGCTTGCTGACGATCGCGAGGTTCGTCGCATGAACACGGGTGGTGAAACCATCGGCGGTGGCACTGCTGCAACGGATTCGGATGATGACACTGCTGCAGCCGGTGTCACCTCGGCTGCACGCAAGGTGACGGTTTCCGGCCGCGAGATTCTTGACGATGTGACTTGGCTGATTGGCCCGGGCGACCGCTTCGGCATCGTCGGTGCGAATGGTGCCGGCAAGTCCACGCTGCTTAAGTTGATTGATGGCACACTCACCCCGACCGCAGGCCATGTGAACATTGGCAAGACGGTGAAGTTCGCGGTGCTCTCGCAGCGCCTCGATGAGCTGGAGAAGCTCGGCAAGTACAAGATCAAGGAAGTGCTTTCCCGCTATAAGCCGAGCTACATTGTGGATGGCAAGGAAGTGACGCCGGGACAGTTGATGGAGCGTCTCGGCTTCGAATCCGCCCAGCTGATGACGCCGATCCGCGATCTCTCCGGTGGTCAGAAGCGCCGCATGCAACTGCTGCTGATTCTGCTTGACGAGCCGAACGTGCTCATCATGGACGAGCCCGGCAACGATCTGGACACCGATATGCTCGCCGTGATGGAAGACCTGCTCGATACTTGGCCGGGCACGTTGATTGTGGTCTCCCACGACCGGTACCTGCTGGAGCGCGTCACCGATCAGCAGTTCGCGCTGATTGGCGGCAAAGTACGTCACTTGCCCGGCGGCGTGCAGGACTACCTCGATATGGTTGAGGCTATTAAGAACGGCAAGGGATTGCCGGCTGACACGCCTGGCTTCGCGGGCACCGGTAGCAGCTCGGCGAAGTCTGGTAAGGGTAAGGCGGCCGCCGTCAACGCTGCCGCATCTCTCCCTCAGTCCGCTTCGCGGATAGCTCCCTCGTCAGAGGGAGCCAATAACGGTGAGGACTCCACCTCGAAGCTCACCGGCAAGGCTTCCACGAGGCATCCAAGCGCGTGAATGCCATCGAACGTAAGCTCGCTAAGCTTGAAGAGCAGAAGGCCGATCTCGAGGCGCAGATGGCCGCCCATGACCCGAGCGACTACGAGGGTCTCAACAAGCTCAATGAACAACTCACCGCCGTCAATACTGAAAGCGATGATCTCGAAGCCGAATGGCTCGAACTCTCCGAACAATTGGAGTAGCGGGAGAAACCGTAACGTTCACAAGGCCTCGGCAGTTTGCCGGGGCCTCCCGCTATGCAAACTCCCACGGATTAATCAATTCCACGTCGGTACCTTCGAAGTCCTTGATATTGCGCGTGGCTATGGCCGCATCCCAGGAACAGGCAATTGCCGCAATCATGGCGTCTTGAATACTGGTAGGTGTGCCCCTGTGTTCGCGTTCGACAAGGATATGGCATAATCCGCAGCTGCCTGAGTGTCAAATGCGAACGTTCTGTCCTCTAATGTCATAAGCGCCAGCTTGACGGTCGTATCTGTGTACTTCGTCGTTTGCCTTCAGGCATGCGACATATTCCGGCCAACAACTCGGCGACGGTGATGGCGGTGGTTGCCAAATTGCTTGTATCTTGGTTCCTCAGCCAATTGGCAACGTGTTCGTCTGGCTGTTTCTTGATGATTTCGCTGATGACGTTGGTGTCCAGAATAATCATGGCCGATTCCTATTCAAAAGATACTGGCGGTCGGGAATCGGCGGAATTTCGCTCGGATAGTGGGAGTTCCCCCTTGTCGAGTCCCTCAAAATCCAGGTTCTTCATGAATTCGCGGATCTCGTCATAGAAATTGGTCTTTCGCGTGATTTCATGCGCCACCGTGCCAGCCAGCCATTCTTCAAGAATGGATCGCACCTGAGATTCCATGGAGCGGTTGTTTTTCTCAGCCACTTCTTTGAGCTGCTGAATCTGCTCATCGGGTATTTTTCGGATGGTCAATGTTGCCATGATGCACCTCCTTGTTGCTGTCATAATGCTAGCATGAGGTGCTGTCGTTTTGCTTGCAGTACGGGTGATGAGGTATGCACGCATGAAAAAAGGCGGATATGCATCATGCGCATCCGCCTTTTGAGCTTGGACTGGGTCTTCCCGCAGTCGCCGAATCAGCGCCCGGTAACCTCGGAACCGACGACCTTTTCGCTCAGGGCGCGCGGGCCGCGGGTCACGGCTACGGCACCGGAGCGCACCAGCTCAATCACACCGTAATGCTCCAAAAGCCCCAGCAGGGCGTCGATCTTGCCTTCGGCACCGGTGGCCTCAATGGTCAGCGATTCCGGATTCACGTCCACCACGCGCACGCGGAACAGACGCACGATCTCCAGCACGTCGGAACGGTTGGATTCGTTGGCGGCCACCTTGATGAGCACCAGTTCGCGTTCCACGGTGGAGTTCGGGTCGAGTTCCACGATTTTGAGCACATGCAGCAGCTTGTTGAGCTGCTTGATGATCTGCTCCAGCGGCACGGCCTCCACGTCGGCGGTCACCGTGACGCGAGAGATGTCCGGACGCTCGGTGGGGGAGACGGACAGCGAGTTGATGTTGAACGCACGGCGGGCGAACAGGCCGGCGATACGCGCCAGCACGCCTGGGCGGTTCTCCACCAGCACGGACAGCGTATGACGCTGGGAACCAGGCTGGGATGCAGGATAGTTAGCCATGAGTGTTCTCCTCTCCTCAGTGCTCGCTCGCAGTGGCGGCGGCGGTCTCGTGCTCGAACACGCCGGTCGCATGCTCGTCCGGACCGGTTCCCGGAGCCGGGGTGCCGCCAGCCAGCGGCTTGATGCCGGGCTTGTACGTCACCTCGTCGTTGGGGCGCCGGCGGCTACCATCGGCCACACCATCGCATCCTTCCACACGCGGAAGTCGATCAGCACCGGGCGGTCGTTGATCTGGTTCGCCTTTTCGATGGCGGCAATCGCCTCTTCCTCGGTGAACGCGCGGATACCCACGCAGCCGTATGCCTCGGCCAACTTGATGAAATCAGGCACTTCGAGCGGCGCATCGCCGTCGGCCAGTGCCGCCGCACCATCGGCACCGTGCGCTTCACCATCGAGCAGGTTGGTCTGCGAGTAGTGGTGCTCGTAGAACAGCGTCTGCCACTGACGGACCATGCCGTATACGGAGTTGTTCAGAATCGCGATCTTCACCGGAGCGTGGTCCAGGAACGCGGCGGCCAGCTCCTCAGAGGTCATCTGGAAGGAACCGTCACCATCGATCAGCCACACCGGCTTCTTGCCCTCGAATTCACGGGCCGAGCCCACGGATGCGCCGATGGCAGCCGGCAGACCGTAGCCCATCGTGCCGAGGCTCCGGAGGAGATCCAAGCGTGCTGGTTCTCAAAATCGATGAACTGCGAAGCCCACATCTGGTGCTGGCCCACACCGGTCACCCAGATGGTGGACGGATCGGCCATCTCAGAGAGCTTCTTGATGACCCACTGCGGGGCCAGCGATCCGTCGGTCGGCTCATCCCACGTCATCGGGTATTCCTCGCGCCAGCCGTCGATCGCCTTCCACCAGGGGGCCAGATTCGGCTTGCCCTGAATGGCCTGCGTACGCTGAATCTCGGGAATCAAGTCGTCGAGCACGGTAGCCACATCGCCCACGATCGGCACGTCGGGCTGACGGTTCTTGCCGATTTCAGCCGGGTCGATGTCAATGTGAATCACGCGGGCGGTCGGTGCGAAGGCGTCGAGCTTGCCGGTCACGCGGTCGTCGAAACGTGCACCGATGGCCACAAGCAGGTCAGCGCGCTGCACGGCGCCGGTTGCGGCAATCGTACCGTGCATGCCTAGCATGCCGAGGTTCTTCGGGTCGGAGTCGGGAATGATGCCGCGTGCGGGCAGGGTCGTGACCACGGGAGCGCCGGTCAGGTCGGCCAGAGCCTTGACCTGTGCGCCGGCGTTGGAGCGGGCGGCGCCGCCACCCACATACAGCACCGGGCGGTACGACTGAGAGAACAGCTTCGCCGCGTCGGACAGCACACGGCCGTGCGCCTTGGTGGTGGGGTTGTAGCCGGGCAGAATCATGCGCTGCGGCCATGAGTAGTACATGTCGCCGGTCTGTGCGGTCTTGGTCAGATCCACGACCACCGGGCCGGGGCGGCCGGTGTTGGCGATGTAGTACGCCTCGGAAAGCACGCGAGGAATGTCCTGCGCGCGGGTCACGAGGAAGGAGTGCTTGGACACCGGGTAGGTGATGCCCACGATATCCGCCTCCTGGAAGGCATCAGTGCCGATGCTTGCACGCCCACCTGACCGGTAATCACGACCATGGGCACGGAGTCCATGTTCGCGTCCGCAATGGCCGTGACCACGTTTGTGGCACCCGGGCCGGAAGTCACGATGCACACGCCCACCTTGCCAGTGGCCAGTGCGTAGCCTTCGGCGGCGTGGCCGGCGGCCTGCTCGTGGCGCATAAGCACGAAGCGGAACTTCGTGTTGTCTTTGATCTCGTGGTAGACGGGCAGAATCGCGCCGCCAGGAATGCCGAAGACGTCCTCGACGCCGAGGTCCTCCAGCGAACGAATCAGCGCCTGGGCGCCAGTCATCTTCTCGCCATCGACGATGGTCTGCTTATCGGGGGCCGTGTTGATTTTCGGTACACCGCTGAATGCCTGCAAAGGCGTGGGTAAAGCCATGATTCCTCTCACCTCATAGGTTTTGTCGCGAACCTGCCCGACCTTGGGATGGGGCCGGGTGCCCGCGTGTCTGATTCCAGTCGCTTCCCCGAGACTTGTGGCCCCGGCGCGACTCGTCGCTCATGTTGGTATTAGTCTATTCGCAAATCCGACAGCGGGCTTACTTAGTCCGCGTCTTGAACGAGTCCAGTGACTTCCAGCCCGCTTCGGCGGCCGCCAGCTGCGCCTTACGCTTGCTGGAGCCCTTACCGATGCCGATGATGTCGCCGTTCTCGCCCAATGAGACGCGCGCGGTGAAGATCTGCGCGTATTCCGGGCCGGAGACCTCCATATGGTAGACAGGCTCCTCCTTGCCGAGGCCGTGCGCCTTGACGGTCAGCGAGGTCTTCCAGTCAAGTGCCGGGCCCTCGGTGGCCACTTCGGCGAGCGTGTCGTCAATAAGCCGGTGAATCACCTTGCGTGCCTCGTCGATGCCGTGTTCCAGGAAGGTCGCGCCGATGAGCGATTCCACGATGTCGCATAGGATGGAGTTCTTCTCCGCGCCGCCCTGCTCGGCTTCTCCGTGACCCAGCAGAATGTAGGGGCCCACCTTGAGCTTGGTTTTGGCGATGGCGCTCAGCGCGTCTTCGGAGACGGCCTTGGCGCGCATCTTGGCCAGTTGCCCCTCGGTCATATCCGGGTGAATGGTGAACAGCGTTTCAGTGGAGACCAGTTCGAGCACCGCGTCTCCCAGGAATTCGAGGCGTTCGTAATTGGCCACGCCGGGGTGCTCATGCGAGAAGGAACGGTGGGTGAGTGCCTGCACGAGCAGATCCGGGCTGAGAGTGGTGCCCAACGCTTCAAGAAGCTCGTTGGCCGGCGTCGGCTGCTGTGGGGTTTCATTACTCATGATTGTTGTATGGTCCTTCACGCGATGGTGATGTGTTGTGTTGTGTTGTGTTGTTTGCGATGCGATGGTGTACGCAATGGTGCACTTATGCGAAGACCCCGCCACCCGTCGATGGCAGGCTTCATTCAAGCCGTTATCGCAGGACTCACTTGGTGTGAGCCGGCTGGATGGCGGAGCGGTAGGTGCGGCCGCGGTAGTTACCGCAGCTCGGGCAAGCCATGTGCGGCAGGGCCGGAGCGCCACAGTTCGGGCAGTTCACGGTCGCAGCAGCGGTGGCCTTCCAGTTCGCGCGACGCGAATGCGTGTTGGCGCGCGAGGTCTTGTACTTAGGCAGTGCCATTTGAGTATCCTCTATTTCGTTCGAACAATTGAGCTTAAGCGTCCGTTATCTTAACGCACGGCTCGTACAAACTTCGTTCAGGCGCGCGTCACTCGGCCTGCTCGCCGTTCTGCTCGGCCTCGAGCTGGGCTTTGAGCCCCGCCAATCCGGCAAAACGGATATCCGTCACATCGTGATGATGGTCGGGATCCTCGTTCAGATCGGCACCGCACTGCGAGCACAGACCCCTGCAATCCGGTCGGCACAGTGGTTGCAACGGCAGCGATTCGACCAGCGTGTCGCGGATCATCGCCTCGATGTCCGCGAATGCGCCGTTCTCCAGCAGCGGATACGTGTCTTCCGACTCGTCCTCGCCGGCGATGATGTCGATTTCGTCGTCCTGCTTGCTCTTGCCGCCCTTGCCGTTGGCCTTGTCCTGACCCGACTCGTACGGGAAGAACACCGTCACATCAACCGGCCAGTCCTCGTCAATCGGCTTCAGGCAGCGCGTGCACTCGCTGACGAATGGCGCGACCAGGCGGCCGGTGAAGATCAGGCCGTCCACAATCGAATCGAACTGCCCGCTCACGTGTACGGGCTCACCTTCCTTGATGCCGACAATGCTGTCGCCAATGCCGGAAGGTGCCGGGAAATCGGCGTCAATCGGCTTGGATTGACCGGCGCGCGAAGCAATCTGCGCTACCGGAATGGCCCACGGGGAATCTTCAACTCGTGCCATGGTATGTTCTTGGTGCCTTTCGTATGTTGGCTGGAGTTATTCGTTACTGGCGTTATTTCGCGTTACTGATGTTGCCGGCGTTGCTGGCGTTACTGGGCTTCGGGATAGTCGTTCAGCGTCAGGTGCGGCATCTGTTCGCGGGCCGCGCGCTGGCGCTCTTCCAGCACGTTAAGACCGGCCTGCACATCCTGACTGAGTTTGCCGAGCTGCTGGGACAGCCCTTCCATCACCGTAGTGCAGTACTGGTCCGCGCCTTGGGTCAGATGGTCGGCTTTGGTCTGTGCCTGGTCAAGAATCGCGCGCGCTTTCTGCCGTGCAAGCTCGGTGACGTTCTCTTGGCCGGCCAGGAACTGTGCCTGTTCGTTGGCGTCCTTGATCATGTTGGCTGCGCGGCTTTGTGCGGAGGCGACGATGGCGTTGGACTGGGTCTGTGCCGATTCCAGACGGCGCTCGGCCTCGCGCATGAGGGCGGAGGCGCGCTCCAACTGCACCGGCAGCATTTTCTTCAACTCGGAAAGCTGGTCGGTGAATTCGTCGCGGTCAACCTTCACCATGCCGGGGGCGAATATGCTGGACTTCGCTTCGCCCAGTGCCGCCTCGAGCTGGTCGATGATTGTCATACACCGTGGTGAATTCCTCGTGGCTCTTGACCGTGGCCGGGTCGTCGTCCGTGGTTTCTCGCAGGTCGGGCATTTCGTTCATGAACGAGGGGCGAATGCCGGCGGCCTGAGCGGTCTGAGCCTGTGCCCGGGTCTGCTGAGCTGCTTGGGCCTGCGCTTTGGCCTGCATCTGTGCCGGAGTAGGGGTAGGCGCGGCGGGCGGCGATCCGGCGAGAACATCGGCCTCTTCGGTGGGTACCGGCGCGGCTTGCGTAGACGCGGGCGGTTCCGGGGCGGACGGCTCCGGAGTGGACGATGCGGCGTCCGCATTCGGTTTGGTCAGATCGACGTATCCAGTAGGGTGGTCATCGCTCATAGTCATTAGTGCATCAGTCCTTCCGCTGACGTTCCTCGGCCAGGGCATCGGCCAGCATCGGCACGACGCAATCGGGCACCATGCCGGTCACGTCGCCTCCATGGCGGGCCACGTCCTTGACGATGGAACTGGAGATGTGTTCAAGAATCGGATCGGCCGGCAAAAACAGGGTTTCGATGCCAGCGAGCTTGCGATTGACCAGCGCCATGCCGAGCTCGGCTTCATAGTCGCCGTTCTGGCGCAGACCCTTGATGATAACGGTGGCGCCGACCTTCTTGCAGTAGTCGGTGATCAGCCGTCGGTGGAAGAAACGGTGACGTTCTTGCAACCGGCTTTGTCAAGGGCGCGGCGGATCACGTCGACTCTGGTGGCTTCGGAAAACATCGGTGTTTTCGCGGCGTTGACGGCCACCACCACATGCACCTCGTCGAAAAACCGCGCCGAGCGCTCGATTACATCCAAGTGTCCGGCGGTAACGGGGTCATACGAGCCGGGGCATACTGCGATAGTCATGCTTTATAGCCTACCGCTAGTGGTGTGCTTCGTGCTGCCGAGCGTGCATTGTTGTCGCGTCGGCGTATGAGGCAGTGCGTGCGGTGCCGTATGTGGCGTCGGTGTGGCGTCGTGTGCGGCATTGTATGTGGCATTGTATGTGGGCGGGGTGGCGTGATGCGCGACATGGGTGTGTGGAGGTGTGCGGATTACGCGCCACTGGGTTTCGCGGGTAACGACGGGAATCTATGATGGAGTGCAGTCGAATCGTTGAATACGAGGAAAGAAGTGCACCATGACTTTTGCCGATCTGTTCACCAATGACGCCGAACCGCTGCGCAACCCGGACCAAGGTGCCGGCACGTCGGTGCTGGAGCGTCCGGAGACCAAGGAGTCGCCGGTTCGTGACGATGGTGGCGACGCCGATCGTTTTGCGCACTATGTATCCAAGGACCGTATCGCTGAATCGCGTGCGACCGGCCGCCCGGTGGTGGCCCTGTGCGGTAAGGTTTGGGTCCCCAAGCACGACCCGTCCAAGTACCCGGTTTGCCCCGACTGCAAGCGGATTTACGAGGAAATGACGCGCTAAAGGTGGTACTTGGCTCCCCTCAGCGAGGGGAGCCAAAATGGTCACCGAGCCGAAATCTCGTCGATCAGCTTGAGCTCCTCGTCGCTGAAGTGGGTGTTCTTCAGTGCGCCGATGTTGTCGAGAATCTGCTGCGGCTTGGAGGCTCCGGTCAGCACGGAGGTCACCTTGCCGTCGTGCAGCAGCCATGCCAGGCTCATCTCGGCCAGCGTCTGGCCGCGTTCGGCGGCCAGATTGTTCAGGTCCACAACCTGCTTGTGCAGTTTCTCGGTCAGGGCGGAATCGTTGAGGAATCGCGGATCGTGAGCCATGCGGCTGTCGGCCGGAATGCCGTTGAGATAGCGGTTGGTCAGCAGGCCCTGAGCCAGCGGGCAGAAGGTGATAAGGCCTTTGCCCAGCTTGAAGGCGGTCTCTTTCAGGCCGTTCTTTTCAACGGTGCGGTCGAGGATGTTGTACTTGTTCTGGTTGATGATGAACGGCACGTGCAGTTCTGCCAGAATTGCGGCGGCCTTTTCCATCGTCGGACCATCGTAGTTGGACAGACCCACGTACAGGGCCTTGCCGGAGTTCACGGCCTGAGCCAGCGCGCCCATCGTCTCCTCAAGCGGGGTTTCCGGATCCGGGTGGTGGTGGTAGAAGATGTCCACATAATCCAAGCCCAAGCGTTCCAGCGACTGGTCGAGGCTGGCGAGCAGGTACTTGCGGCTGCCGAGGTCGCCATAGGGGCCTGTCCACATTTCGTAGCCGGCCTTGGTGGAGATGACGAGTTCGTCGCGGTGATGCTTGAAGTACTTGGCGAGCAGCAGTCCGCAGTTCTTCTCTGCCTGGCCGGGCTCGGGGCCGTAGTTGTTGGCTAGGTCGAAGTGGGTGATGCCGTTGTCGAAGGCGGTGAAGACCAGGGACTTCATCTGGTCGAATGGCGTGATGTCGCCGAAGTTGTGCCAGAAGCCAAGTGAGACGGCCGGCAACTTGAGGCCGGAGGTGCCGGCACGGTTGTAGGTCATCGTGTCGTAACGGTGCGGGTTGGGGGCATAGATGGCGGTTGGCTCGAACATTGAGTCTCCTTACAATGTCATTCTTGTTCTTACGAATGCTTACCTGCGATGGGCAGACCGACGCCGATTGAGCGGTATTCGTAAGTGTTCTTGGATACTATGGTTCCAGTTCAAGTGAACTTGAATGCAAACGGCTGCGATGCTTCGGCGTGTTGCCGCAGTAAGGAGTCATGATGTCCTACACCATTCGTCAGGTGGCCACGCAGTTCCATATGCAGCCCTCTACGCTGCGCTATTACGAGGATCAGGGATTGCTGACCAACGTGGAGCGCACCGAAACCGGCCAGCGCATATACGAAGACTGCCATATCGACCGTCTGCGCGCGATTTGCTGCTTCAAGAACGCCGGCATGACCATTGACGATCTTAAAAAGTTCTTCGTGTATGAGTCCAATGAGCCCGAGCATATCGATGAAATCCTTGATCTGCTGGAATCTCGCCGCGAATCCTTGGACGAGCAGCGCCGAGCCCTCAACGAGGCGGCCATGCACGTGCAGCGCAAGCTCCATTACTATGGCGACATCAAGCGTGCCATCGACGCCGGTGAAGACTGGCCGGATTGGCGCGAGTACAAAAACCGCGCCTATTCCATTGAATGCTGAGACCATCGAATGCTGAAACCATCGAGTGCTGAGCTGGATGCCGGCTGGCACTAAGACCGATGCGCGTCGATCGTGGGCGCGTCTATCCGAGTAAGGCCTTGCTCGGCAGTGCGCGGTCGAGCAGCCAGACAACGAGCGATATCACGAAGAACGCTATGGCCAGCTTGCCGCAGCTAATGCCGAACCCTTGCCAGCCGAGTGCGTCGAGGTTGATGAAGTCGTACGGATACGGACTGCCGCCGGCCGCCGGTCCGGACCCCGGCCAAATCGCCGCACGGGCCAGCACGAAGACCAAGTATGCAGGGAAGTACGCCAGCCACGAGAACATGTAATGCCAGCGGAAACGCCGGTGCGGGTCGAATAGCACGAAATCGATAACCGCCATAATCGGGGCGATTTTGTGCAGCATCGTATTGGTCATGATGCCAATAACCTGTGGCACGTATGCCGGGTCGTCCGGAGGCGTCAGGAAGAACGCCACCAGTGCGGTGACTATGGCGTACACAGTCAGGCACCCCTTAAGCCATGCAGGCGGCTGAATACCTTTGAGCAGTGTGGCCGCGCCGGACCACAGCATCACGATGCCCAGCACGAAACCGGTCTGGAACGTGAAATACACCCAGAACTGCGGTTTGGACCATGCCTCATATGTGCCCACGAAGCAGAAACCGGCGATCGCAAAGCGCCACAACGCCACGATGAATCTCATGCATCGAGTCTACCGCTTCGCCAGTGGCTGTATGGCTTTGCCTGGACTACACTTAGGTGCAACTTCACCACTTATGTAGGAAAGGCCTTGCAATGGTCGATTATTCGCCGGCTCTGATGACCGACATGTATGAATACACGATGCTCGACGCCGCTCTGAAAGACGGTACCGCCGACCGCAAGTGCGTGTTCGAGGTGTTCACGCGTCACTTGCCCGAAGGCCGTCGCTATGGCGTGGTGGCCGGCACCGGCCGCATTCTGGATGCGCTGGAACATTTCCACTTGGATGAAGCGGATCTGAAGTTCCTGGCCGACCGTCACGTGGTAAGCCCCGAGACCATTAAGTGGCTGGAGAACTTCCACTTTTCCGGTACGATTCGCGGTTACCGCGAAGGTGAGATGTTCTTCCCGAACTCCCCGATTTTGCAGGTCGAAGGCACGTTCGGCGAATGCACGCTACTGGAGACGTTGATTCTATCCGTGCTGAACTACGATTCCGCAGTGGCCTCCGCCGCCTCACGTATGGCGTCGGCAGCAAGGATCGTCCTTGCATGGATATGGGCGGACGCCGCACTAACGAGTGGGCCGCCGTGGCCGCCGCTCGAGCTGCCGTAGTGGGCGGATTCAAGGGTACCGCCAATCTGCTGGCCGCCCAGCTGTATGGTCTGAAGGCCATTGGCACCGCCGCGCATTGCTTCACGTTGGTGCATGATTCCGAGCGTGACGCCTTTGAATCGCAGATCGAGGCATTGGGCAAGAACACCACGCTGCTGGTGGACACCTACAACATCGAGGAAGCCGTGAAAACCGCCGTCGAAGTGGCCGGTCCCGAACTGGGTGGCGTGCGCATCGACTCCGGCGACTTGGCCGCCATGGCCCAGCGTGTGCGCAACCAGCTGGACGCCTGGGTGCCACGAACACCACCATTACCGTGACCAACGATTTGGATGAGTACGCGCTCGCCGCATTGCAGACCGCGCCGGTCGACTCCTATGGCGTGGGCACCATGCTGGTCACCGGCTCCGGCGCTCCCACTTGTGCGATGGTGTACAAGCTCACCGAGCGTGAAGGCGCTGACGGCACGATGGTTCCGGTCATGAAGAAGTCCAAGGATAAGGCCACAGTGCCCGGTCGCAAGTTGGCATTCCGCTCCTACGAATACGCGCTAGCCGAAGCCGAACACGTGATTTCCGGCTCGGAGGAGAAGCTGGCCGGTTTCACGCCCGAACCGACGTGGAAGAACCTGCTGGTCGATTTCGTGGACCACGGCCATATCGATGCGCAGTGGCAGGGCCATGACGCTATCATGCCGCCCACGACTACCACGCCAAGCGTTGTCCGAACTGCCCATCACCGCGCAGAGCCTCATGAAGGCGAGCCAGTGATTCCTACGGAGACTCAGGTTCTCTGACGAGAACTTTCGTCTCCATAGGAATCCGTTCGCAGCATAGCTGCTCCCCTTACCTACGGACAGCCCGACTGGGCTGTCCGCTTAACGGTTCGACCACAGAGACCAAAGTCCTCTGGCCGTATCTCACTGGCCGCATCCCTCTGGTTACATTGGCTACTCTTCCCTCTGGATGAGTGAAACTCTCAATGGTGATAACGCGGCGGGCAACGATGACGTATCAGAGCGGCGCGATGTAGTTCGATGATGGTTGACGAGTTGCTATCCAGGCATAGAGCGGATGGCGTATGCTGGGGCGCATGGTTGAAATCAAAGACATGCTTGGCAATCACCAAATAATTCGTGCCGACGGCCGCAAGGTCGACGAACTGCGCCCTGTGCGCATCACCCGCCACTTCACCGACGCCCCCGAAGCTCCGTGCTCATCGAATGCGGTAACACGCGCGTGATGTGCACCGCCACTTTTACTCCCGGTGTGCCGCGTTGGCGCAAGGACTCCGGCCTCGGCTGGGTCACCGCCGAATACTCGATGCTGCCGCGTGCCACCGCCGAACGCACCGACCGTGAATCCGTACGTGGCAAAATCGGTGGCCGTACCCACGAAATCAGCCGACTGATTGGCCGCTGCCTGCGTGGCGTCATCGATATGAAGGCGCTCGGCGAGAATCAGATTCAGCTTGACTGCGATGTGCTTCAGGCCGATGGTGGTACTCGCACGGCTTCCGTAACCGGTGCGTACGTGGCTTTGGTCGACGCAGTCAATTGGGCGGAGAAGCACCGCCATATCAAGTCCGCCAGCCGCGTGCTTAAGGACTATGTGTCCGCCGTATCGGTGGGCGTGATCAACGGCACTCCGATGCTTGACCTGCCATACATTGAAGACAGTCAGGCCATGACCGACATGAACGTGGCCATGACCGGTTCCGGCACCTTCATCGAGATTCAGGGCACCGCAGAACACCGTCCGTTCAACCGTGCCGAACTCGGCACCCTGCTTGACTTGGCCGAAAAGGGCAACAAGGAACTGCAAGCCGCCCAGCGTGCCGCTCTGTCCCTAGACTAAGCCAGCTCCCCTGACAAGGGGAGCCTTCTTAAAGGAGAACCTCATGCAAATCGTCGTCGCAACCCATAACGAAGGCAAGCTTGTGGAAATCCGCCGCATTCTCGAAGAGGATCTTGGTGCGGATGCCGAAAACATCGAACTGGTGTCCGCTGGCAGCCTTCACCTGCCGGATCCGGTGGAAACTGGCGTCACCTTCCAGGAGAACGCGCTACTCAAGGCCCGCGCTGTGGCCATCCGTACCGGTCTGCCCGCTGTCGCGGATGATTCAGGTCTCATCGTCGATGTGATGGGTAACGCTCCGGGCATTCTGTCTGCTCGCTGGGCGGGTGCTCACGGCCACGACAAGGCCAATAATGCGCTGCTGCTCGCCCAAATCGAAGATATTCCGGATGACAAGCGTACCGCGCGCTTCCGTTGCGCCGCCGCGCTGGTGGTCCCGGACACCGAGACCGGTGCCGACGTGACCGGTGGAGTGGCTGCCGACGGCATCACCGTTCACACCACGCTGCCGATGGGAGCCCTGCCCCGGTGCATGCTCGATACGCCATCAAGTCGGAGACAGTGGAGCTCGGCGACATGCCGGGTCGCATCATCCGCGAGGCTCGTGGCGAACACGGTTTCGGTTACGATCGCTGTTTGTCCCGGACGATCAGCCTGCCGGTCGCGTCAGCACTGAGCCTGACCATGAAGGCGAGCCGCTGACCAGCGCCGAGATGACTCCGGCCGAGAAGAATGCGATTTCCCACCGAGGCAAGGCGCTGAAAGCCTTGGTCCCCGCCATCGAGGCCCTGCTGCACTAAGTCGTCTAGGTGTCTAGCTGCACTGAGCCGCGACTAAGCCACAGTTGAGTCGCGGCTCAGCACTCAGCCCCCGAATCGGGCGAGTGTCTAGCAAGCGCCTATGACCTAGCAAGGGCGATACGAAAGAAGGCCGGCGCTTAGTGCGTCGGCCTTCTTGATGAACAAGAGCCACCCGATAGAATCGAACTACCGACCTTCCCACGAACGAGGGGGATGCTCTACCACTGAGCTAAGGTGGCGTGGCTTCAAGAGCCAAGTAGAGAATATAGCACTGCGTTTGATTCACTGCAAGCCGGACATTCATCATCTTTGGGCCATTGTTCTTTGGAACATCGTGGCGGCAATAGTGCGAACGATGTGCACACCTCATCTGTTCGGCCGCCATTCGTCGTGTGCGCGCTATGCTAGCATGGTGAGCCTGATTGACTCGGAGGCAAAGGGAAGCATGCGTGATTTTGTGCTGGTGAAGTTGACAGACGAGGAGTTCGATGATTTCTCCGCCAGGCATCCACAAGGCAATTTCCAACAAACCTCGGCGATGGGACGCCTTCGCGCCGCGCAGGGGATCGACGTCGAATATTTGGCCCTCAAGGAGGGCGAGAAGATCGTCGCGGCGGCACTGTTCGAAACTCACCGCTCTCGATTCTCTACATTTGCGGTCATCCATGATGGCCCGATGTGCGACTATCACGACACCGAAGCATTGACCTTCTTCATGGATGCGCTGAAACGCCATGCCAAGGCAAAGGGTGCTTCACAGCTGGAAATCACCCCTGAATCCCCGTATCGGCTTCGCGACACCAATGGAGCTTCTTTGCCGGATGACCAGAATGGCGCTCCCGACAATAAGCTGATAGAACAGCTCGAGGCGATCGGCTTCACTCATGGCGGTTTCACCGTGGGCTACACGGCGGTTCCGCGTTGGCGCTACCTCAAGGATCTGACCGGCATTACCGATGAGAAAAGTCTGCTGAAGTCCTATGACAAGCGCACCCAGTGGAGCGTGAAGCGTGCCCAATCGATGGGTGTGCACGTGCGTGAGCTGTCGGACGACGAGCTGGGGGTATTCGCACGAATCGAGCAGCAAACCGCTGAACGCCGTAGCTTCGAATACCGTGGCGAAGCATATTTCCACCGTTTCAAGGAAGCGTTCGGCAGCAAAGCGCATTTTATGGTTGCCGAGATCCACATCGACGAATACGTAGCAGACATGACGTCCAAGCGTGAAGCGCTTTCGGCCAAGGTGGCGGCATTGACCGCCAAAAACGCCGAACACCCCACCACCAAAACCGAACGTCAGCTGGGGGAGGAGACCCGCAATCTGGCGGCAGCCGAAAAGCGCCTGAACGAGGCGGCCGAGTTCGCCAAAGACGGGGATGTGCTGCCGGCTGCGGCATCACTATTCGTGGAGCATCCGCGCGAGGTCATCTACCTGTTCTCCGGTAGCGTCGAGCAGTACAAGCCTTCTACGCCTCCGCGCTGATTCAGCATGACGCGATGCTGCATTTCTGCGTGGAACACGGGCTGTCTCGCTACAACTTCTACGGCATCGACGGCGTCTTTGATGATCCCGATGACGAGGGGCGTGGTGTACTGGAGTTCAAGCAGGGCTTCAACGGATATGTCGAGGAACTTCCGGGCGAGTTCGTGCTGCCGGTCAAACCGGTCGCCTATGCCATGAAGCAATTTGCGCACAAGCTGCTGTCGCGGTAAACGGACGCAGCACACAGGCCATTCCAGAGCCCAGAGTAACGATCAGAGTAACGACAAGTAAGAAGGTTCGATTATGACGCAATCCGATGCAGGCGTCGCCTCGCTCACCCCTACCAAGATCACTCCTGCCGAGCTGGATGCGTTCTCCGCAGCTCAAGTGCAAGGTAGTTTCCAGCAGACCTCGCAGATGGCCGCCATGGGTGCGTTCAACGGTCCGGTGGACTATGTGGGTGTCAAGCGCGGTGACAAGCTGATTGCCGCCTGCTACGTGGTGTACACGCGGTCCCGTTTCGGTTTGGAAGGCTCGGTCTGGTGCGGACCGCTGTGCGATTATGACAATCCACAGGTGTTGAGGCGATGACCGAAGCCCTGCGTCGTTCGGCCAAGGCCCATCACGCCATCAGCGTATCCTGCTGGCCGGCCGCAGTCTACCGTCTGCATGATCTGGACGGCAAGCCGACCAGCGACCCGGACACCACGATGATGGACAACATGGCCCGCTTCGGTTGGAAACATGGCGGTTTCACCGTGGGCTACGAATCCGTGGTGAACCGCTGGAACTTCGTCAAGGGGCTTGACGGCATTCATAATGAGAAGGAACTGCTGGCCTCGTTCTCCAAGTACCGCCGTAAGAACATCCGCATTGCCCAGGATTCCGGTCTGCGCGTGCGCCGACTGGAACGCGGCGAACTGAGCACTTTCGTCAAGCTGTGCGATATGAGCGCCGCACGTCAAGGCTTCAAGAGCCGCGATCTGGCCTACTATGAGCGTCTGTTCGATACCTTCGGCGACCTGATCGAGTTCAAGGTGGTCGAAACCCATTTCGACGAATATCTGGACACCCTGCAATCCAAGCTGAATGCGGCCTCCAAAGACAAGCGCAACCTCGAACGCCTGCTCCAGCGCACGCAACAGCAGCCGGAAGGCACGGCCAAGAAGGGTGCTTCCGACCCGGCAACGCTGGAAAAGCGCATCGCCACCGCAGACAAGAAGATTGCGGCGCTGGAAAAGACCATCGGCGAAGTCAATGGCATCATCGCTTCGGACGGCCCGGTCATTCCGGTGGAAGCCGGCGTCTACTTCTGGCATCCGAACGAGGTCGTCTGCCTGTCCAGCGGCGAGGACGATCGTTTCATGGATTACTACCCGTCTTCCCTAATCCACTTCGAGGCGATGCTTGACTGCATCGCCCGTGGCGTGGAGCGCTTCAACTTCTACGGCATTTCCGGCATTTTCGACGCCAACGATCCTTCCTACGGCGTCTGGCAGTTCAAGACTCGCTTCGGCGGATTCGTGGAAGAGCTTCCGGGCAAGTTCACGCTGCCGGTGGACGGACTGCGCTTCGGTGTATCCGAAGCAGCGCACAAGCTGCTGCATCGCTGACAAACAGTGGCGAGCACGGACACAGAAATAAGGCACAGGTGACGACGAGATGAGCGCGACTGCGAATCGAACAGATACGACGTATACGTTTGGCGTGATTACGCCCGAAGAGCTCGACCGGCTTTCCGAAGCCACAAGCCAGGGCAGCTTCCAGCAATGGTCCGGGCAGGTCCGTCTTGCCAAGATTCGTGGGCATGAAGCCGAATGCGTTGGCGTGTGCGACGCATCCGGCAATCTGGTAACCGGCTGCGTAATTCTGTACCTCAATGGTCGTTTCGGTGCAGATGGCTCCGTATATTTCGGCCCCATCGGCATTAGCGATGATCCGGCTCTGCTGCGGGCCATAACCGAGGCGATTTGCGAATCAGCCCGTCGCCACCATGCTGTTTCCGTAGCATGCTGGCCTAACGTCGCCTACCGTCTGTATTCCTCGGACGGGCAGCCCGACGGCGAGCCGAACGATGCACTACTGGCCGGATTCGCCGATGCCGGCTGGACGCATGGCGGATTCCATACCGGTTATGACGTGGTCTGTCAGTGGATGTACGTCAAGGATCTCACCGGCATCACCAACGGCAAGGAACTGCTGGCGTCATTCGGCAAACGTGCTCAGTGGAGTGTCAAGCGGGCGCAGTCGATGGGTGTGCACGTTCGCGAAATCGGCCCCGACGAGTTCGACGTGTTCGCCGATATCGAACGGCGGACCGGTGAACGCCGTGGGTTCGCGACGCGTGGCGCAGACTATTTCCGCCAGTTCAAGCAGGCGTATGGCGCAGATGCGCATTTCATGCTCGCGGAAATCCACATCGCCGAATATGTGGCGGATATGACCGCCAAGCGCGAGGCGTTGCAGGCCAAGGTAGCTCGATTGCAGGCGAAATACGATGAACGTCCGACCACGCGTATCGAACGTCAGCTGGGGGAGGAATCACGCAATCTCGCGGCCGCCGACAAGCGTCTGGCTGAGGTGGAGGGATATGCCAGGAAGGGCGATGTGCTGCCGGCAGCGGCTTCAATGTTCGTCAGTCACCCCAATGAGGTGGTCTATCAGTATTCCGGTTCGTTGGAGGAGTACAAGCCGTTCTACGCCTCGGCGCTGATTCAGTACGAAGCGATGCTGCACCTGTGTGTGGAACAGGGTGTGAGCCGTTACAACTTCTACGGCATTTCCGGCGTGTTCGACGATCCGAACGACGAGGGCCGCGGCGTGCTGGAATTCAAGCAGGGCTTCAACGGCTACGTCGAGCAGATGGTAGGCAAATTCACGTTGCCGGTGGACAAGTTCCGCTTCGGCGTGAGCAATCTGGCGCACAAGCTGCTGCACCGGTAGCAGCTGGCGGCCGGGGGACGAACCTATGTGGCTGCGTCTCGCCTGACCGTGCGCCCGCCGTGCGCCTACTTGCGCATTTGCTCACACGCCCATCAGCGCGTGAGCCACAGCCATCATCACCAGTGAAATCATCGCGGTGATTGCCAGCGAGAAGCCGGCCAGTTTGGCGTTGCCGAGTACTTTGTCGGTGAACAGCGTGGAGAAAATGGCGATCGGAGCAACGCGCAGATCACCATCACGGCGCGAATCGAAGCGAGAACGGCAGCAGGAGCCACGCGATCAACGCGAAGGCGACGCTGAACGGTATACGCCAAGCGATGACGGCCATGACTTCCTTCACGTCATGCTTGGATTGGGGCAGGTCCATGAGCATGCCCACCATCAGCATCGACACCAGCGCGTTGGCGCCGCTCAATGGCTGGGTTATAGAGGCGATCCAATCGGGAATCTTCACGTTGGCGACGGTCAACACGATCATGAGCAGATACGTGTCGAACGGCACCGAGCCGAAGAAGCTCTTGCCGATGGTGCGCAGCAATGCGCGGCGGGCAAGCCGTTTGGCGTCGCGATCCTTGGGCTTTTCGTACGGTAGGGTGGGAGCCGAACCGGCGTGTTGTTCGGCAAGTGTTTTGCCGGGCTGAATATGCAGCAGTTGCTGGGTGAGCACATTGGTGCCGGCGGCCACCATCACGCAGTTGCCGATATCGAACATCGCAGCCGGCACCACCGCGCCCGCACCCCAGAATGACTGGACGACCGGGAAAGAAAAACAGCCGAGATTGAAGCCGGCACCGTTGAGCATCAGGAAGGCGCGGTCGGTCACATTGCGCTTGCGGGTGGCCAGAAAGATGAACACGACCGGGATAAAAGCAAACAGGAATGCGAATACCGAAATAAGCAGCAGCGAGATGTCATGCGGATTGGTGGCGAACGAGTATACGATGGCACCGGGCAGCACGATGTTGAATTCCGCGGTTTGCAGCACGCGATAATCCTTCTGCCCGAACAGGCCGAACCGCTTGAACAGATAGCCGGCGAGGATGATCAGCAACAGACCAACCGGCGTAAGAATGGCGGACATACACTTCTCTCCTTGACTCACACAGGCTCATGGCGCACAGGCTCAGACCCGCAATGCTGTGGCCCATTATATTTGCCGCCTTGCATTGCCATATGTAGAGGTGTCCGCAAGGCTTGCAGCTGCCGCGCGCATATACGAAAAGCCTCCCGGAAGCGTTGGCAATCCAATGCTTCCAAGAGGCTCAAGCCGGTGCGCGAGATGGGACTTGAACCCACACGTCAAAGACACAGGAACCTAAATCCTGCGCGTCTACCAATTCCGCCACTCGCGCGTGCATATCCGCGTTTCCACAGGTGTGGAAGATATGCAAAACCCTAGGCCGGACAGCCATTACAGACCAGCCAGCCTAGGCATCCGAGCCACTTGTCAGAATCGAACTGAGACCTGCTCATTACGAGTGAGCCGCTCTACCGACTGAGCTAAAGTGGCTTGGTTCGCGGAAGGCATTTCGCCAGCCGCGCACAAGAAGTTAAGTATAAGACATCCCCACGAAAAGTCCAATCGGCGGATTGGCGGTTGTGTCGCGACCGCTCAGTCGAAGATGACGGTTGCGCCGCGCCGTGAACTGTTCGATAATGCAAACGATGGCAATCCGACATCGCTGACTCATTTTGTTCTGTTCATGTCCGAATTTGTGAGTATTCTGTTTGGTGATACGGAGCGCATCCGAGCCGTGTGCAAGGGCGCTCCAGTCACTGATGAAAGGAATGGAATCCTATGGCCATCAATCCGCCCGTTGACGCCACCCAGACCCCTGAGTGGGCTGCCCTGCAGAAGCACTATGACGAGCTTCAGGTCGAAGGCGTGAGCCTCAAGAAGTGGTTCGCCGAGGACGCCGAGCGCGTCGAGAAGCTGTCCTTCGACGCCGGCGACCTGCACTTCGATCTGTCCAAGAACCTGATCAAGCCGGAAACCCTCCAGCTGTTCGCCAACCTTGCCAAGCCGTCAAGCTCGATGAGCGCACCAAGGCTATGTACACAGGCGTGCACATCAACAACACCGAAGACCGCGCCGTGCTGCACACCGCGCTGCGCCGCCCGGTCGAAGACGAGGCAAGTACATCGTTGACGGTCAGGACACCGTCAAGGACGTGCGCGAGACACTCGACAAGATCTACGCTTTCGCTGACGACGTGCGTTCCGGCAAGTGGACCGGTGTGACCGGCCGCAAGATCGAGACCGTGGTCAACATCGGCATCGGCGGCTCCGACCTGGGCCCCGTCATGGTGTACGAAGCTCTGAAGCCGTACGCTGACGCTGGCATCTCCGCCCGCTACATCTCCAACATCGACCCGAACGACCTGGCCGAGAAGACCAAGGGCCTCGACCCGGAGACCACCCTGTTCATCATCGTCTCCAAGACCTTCACCACCCTGGAGACCCTGACCAACGCTCGCGAAGCCCGCACCTGGCTGCTCGAAGAGCTCACCGCCAACGGCGCCATCGCCGAGGGCGACGAGGCTCAGAAGGCCGAGGCCATCAAGAAGCACTTCGTCGCCGTCTCCACCAACCTGGAGAAGGTCGAGGAGTTCGGCATCGACCCGAACAACGCGTTCGGCTTCTGGAACTGGGTCGGCGGCCGTTACTCCGTCGACTCCGCCGTCGGCACCTCTCTGGCCGTCGTCTTCGGCCCGGCCCGTTTCGAGGAGTTCCTGCACGGCTTCCACGAGATCGACGAGTACTTCGCCAACACCCCGTTCGAGAAGAACGTCGTGGTGCTGCTCGGCATGCTGAACGTCTGGTACCGCAACTTCTTCAAGGTTGCTTCCCACGCCGTGCTGCCGTACGACCAGTACCTGCACCGCTTCCCGGCTTACCTGCAGCAGCTGACCATGGAGTCCAACGGCAAGTCCGTGCGTTGGGACGGCACCCCCGTCACCTCCGAGACCGGCGAGATCTTCTGGGGCGAGCCTGGCACCAACGGCCAGCACGCCTTCTACCAGCTGATTCACCAGGGCACCCAGCTCATTCCGGCCGACTTCATCGCGTTCGTCAACACCCCGAACCCGACCAAGGACGGCGACCAGGACGTGCACGAGCTGTTCCTGGGCAACTACTTCGCTCAGACCAAGGCTCTGGCATTCGGCAAGACCGCTGACGAGGTTCGCGCCGAGGGTACTCCGGAAGAGATCGTTCCGGCCCGCGTGTTCTCCGGCAACCGTCCGACCACCTCCATCTTCGGTGTGGCTCTGACCCCGTTCGCACTCGGCGAGCTCATCGCCCTGTACGAGCACATCACCTTCGTGGAAGGCACCGTCTGGGGCCTCGACTCCTACGACCAGTGGGGCGTCGAGCTCGGCAAGCAGCTTGCCAAGCAGATCACCCCGGCCATCTCCCAGGACGACGACGCCCTCGCCGCCCAGGACGCCTCCACCCAGAGCCTGATCAAGTTCTACCGCGCGAATCGCGAATTCTGATTCGCTTTGCTCGGTCAGAATTCGTGATTCGCGCGACCGCGGCTGTGCTGTCTGGTGGGCAGTCTGGCGACTGCCCACGGCGCGAGTTCTGATTCGTTTTTCTAGCTCCCCTCAATACTGAGGGGAGCTGTCAGCGAAGCTGACTGAGAGGGAGTTATGGAACGCTCCGTATGCTCCCCCTCAACTATGACTGTTGCCGGCGGCGGGACTACTGGAATAATCACCGTCCATCGGACTCTCACCTCCTTCAAGCCGTGCGCTGAAACGCCAAATCAATACCATCGTCGGTATCCATGCGACCAGCAGGAGGGGCGGAAAGTATTCGAATCCGCCATCCGTGCTGCCTCGGCCAACTGATGCGTTAATAACGGAGAGAGACGACGACACGCCGATACTGTCCGCAATAATCCGTAAAATGGTCGATTGCTGTGTCGAGAAGTGGGCCGCCGCATAAGCCACGTCTCCATGGGTCCAGTCCGAACGGCCGCAAGGCCTGACTTTCGGCGGATCGGCAGGCTTCCCAAGGGCAAACCCGAGGGATAACGAGAACAGGCCAACGCACGTGATGCGCAATCGCGTGGATGGCCCCAGATCTGTGGCTGATATGCGGCAGCACTGAAGGAAAACAATGGTTAACGCTGTTGAGGCTTTTGACGCCAAGCACATGAAGCCGGCCGAGGAAATCCCGGCATTCCGTCCGGGTGACACCGTTGAAGTCAACGTGAAGATCCAGGAAGGCAACAACTCCCGTATCCAGACCTTCACCGGCGTGGTGATCGCTCGTAAGGGCGCTGGCGTGCGTGAGACCTTCGTGGTCCGCAAGATCAGCTTCGGCACTGGTGTGGAGCGTCGCTTCCCGGTGCACTCCCCGTCCATCGACTCCATCAAGCTCGTGCGTAAGGGCCGTGTGCGCCGCGCCAAGCTGTACTACCTGCGCGCTCTGCGCGGTAAGGCCGCTCGTATTGCCGAGCGCCGCGACAACTCCGCTAAGTGAGTCGATTCGCGGGTGCAATCGTGAGCTGATGATGCAGGTGCGCGAATAAACCGTGAAATTCAGCCCGGAACCGTTTCGGTTTCGGGCTGTTTTCGTATTTTCCACGTATGATGGACGGGCGCCGGCACCCCTCATATCCGGCAGCATGAATCGCGAGGAGATGGTATGCAGGACGATCAGGATAACGGCGAATTCCCGATTTCCGACAATCCGGAGAGCAACCAGACCTCGTATGATGACGAGCCCGATGCCCGCGATTCCCGCACGTTCCAAGTCGCCGACCACGGCATCGCCCCTGTCCCCGGTTCCCCCGG
>ENA-OQDW01000165-OQDW01000165.1-human-gut-metagenome-genome-assembly--contig:-NODE-165-length-26954-cov-3.408805_pt1 | contig 26954 bp, 28 predicted proteins | sample MGYA00242784_ERZ504613 | MGnify/ENA primary metagenome ERZ504613 (study PRJEB26092, sample SAMD00036330) | human gut metagenome | host: Homo sapiens | study: EMG produced TPA metagenomics assembly of...
CAGAAGCTTTCGCTGTATTCGGTTGCCACGTTTTCCGTGATCTCAAACTGAAAATATCCCGGATCCAATCCATACCCCTGTATGATCCCGATAAGCACATGGCTGTATCCGGGTTTCATCAATTCAGAAGGAGAAAGATTGAATTTCACATTCCGGATCTTCTTCATGATATATTCATGTTCTTTTATAAAACGGCAGACCTTGTGAAGCTGAAGACATCCCACTGCCGAGATCATTCCCTGTTTTTCCGCGATCCCGATAAACACATCCGGCGGGATCATTCCCAGAGCAGGATGTTTCAGCCGGCTCAGTGCCTCCAGAGTAATAAAATCCTGGTTTTTTATAGAATATACCGGCTGATAATATACTTCAAACAGATCCTCTTTCACAGCCTTCTGAAGAAAATGCTCCACTTCCTGTTCATAGCGGAAGCCCTCCAGGATCTTGCTGTCCGACTGGATCAGGACCGTATCCTGACGGTTCTGTATCAGAGAGATCATATATTCAATATAAGAAAGAATACTATCCTCTTTTTCCAGTTTTTCCGCATTCATGATCCCGCAGATCGCAGCATGGAACGACACCTTTTCGTTTTCGATAAAAAACGGCTTTTTCAGAAATTCTTCTATGCCGTCTCTGGCTTTTTCATAATCTGTCAGCGAGTCCAGCACTGCCAGAAAGCAATTGCCTGTGATACGAAAGATCTGCACTGAATCCGTGATCTCCCGAAATCCCTTCGCCGCCCGGATCAGCAGCTGATCTCCCACTCTGGTACCGTAGATCCGGTTGATCTGCTTCATATTGCGGGCATCCACAGCAAGCAGATGAAAGCTTTCTTTTCGATAGAGCTTTTCTCCGATCCATTTGTCAAAATACTGTTTGTCAAATAAACCTGTCATACTGTCCGTATATTCACCTGGATTGTTCATAGTAAGATAGATCAGCCAAAGTCCTACAGAAAGTCCGAAGCCGGTAAGCAGTATTCTTTCCGCGGCAATCTGGAGAAACAGGCAGGCTGCTTCGATAAACCAAAATCTCCATATGGTGCGCCGTATTTCTTTTTCTGCTGTTTTTCCATAAAGTAACATAAATGCAACGATCACCAGCATAAAAAAGAATACATATCCATAGAGCAGAAAATGAAAACTTCCCCGGATAAATCTACCTTCCTGGTCAAAATAAAAAAGCCATCCCGTCCGTAAGTTTGCTGTAACTGCCAGCAGCATTGCAGCCGGCAGGACCACCCAGCCGGTTTTCAGCCATTTATACTTCTCCTTCTGTCTTCCGGTGATGATCCGAATGTAGCAGAAAAGCCCATAGGTAAGTATGACATCACAGAAATAATAGAGCGTCAGGACCAGCGCTGACATTCTGCAGCCTTCGCTGCTGCCGCCTCCCGCGATCACCGCACTCAGCATATCCAGCAGCACGTAAACGCCGCTGAAAGCCAGAAAACATACAAAATTCCTGTTTTCCGCATTGTTCAGTCTTTTATGAGAAAAATAATGTATCGCGATCATCGTCACCAAAACAAGGGATGTGATCTGAAAACAGTTAATATACTCCATTTTTCAAATCCCCCTTCTTTTTGTTCTCATAAAGCTTCCTGTCTGCCTCATATTTCCATTCTCCCATGGATTTCAGAGAGCCATCCTTATTTCGCAGATGGCTGCATCCCAGGGACAACGAAAAACGATGTCTGCATCCTCTCCCGATATTCCGTAGCTCTTCTTTCAAGCGTTCCGGCCAGAATTCATCCGGTACTTCCGGATCATAGACCAGAACCGCAAATTCATCCCCGCCGATGCGGTAGCAGGTTCCTTTTTCCCGGAAAACGTTCTCCACACATCTGGCCGAGATCACCACCATCTCGTCTCCTGCAGCCCGTCCGTATTCTTCGTTGATCACGCGAAGCTGATCGATATCGATATACATAAGAAGGATATCCCGGTATCTGCCCATATCTGCGGAAATACTTTCCAGTTTTTTCTCAAAATTGGCTCTCATCTCAAGTCCTGTCATCCCATCCTCTCTGGACAGTCGTTCGTAAGCCTGGGATTCCAGACGGTAACGGACGTTGTCTGCCATCATCATGACTGCGTCTGCAATGACCAGCACAAGAAACACAAGATTTCCCAATTCAAAAATGGATCCATAGTAGGAAATCTCGAACAGCCAGTACAGGATCAGCGCTATGATACCGCTTGTTCCCACGATGATATATGCAATGAGAAGCAGATGTATCTCACGCTGTTTATGCTTCCGGTACTCCCGGATCAGAAGTACCGCTGATATCAGGACCCACACAAACAGCAGGATATGTGTTACAAACAGCATATCCTTAAATTCAAAGGCTCCCAGGATCACCAGAACTCCCTGTAAAACAGCATTCAGATAAAATGTAAAGATTCCAAGATCCAGGAGCCTGTATTTTTTCATGTTTCCGATATTCTGCAAAAAACGCAACATCGGAACTGCCAGCAGCATGAACATATAAAAAGAAATGAGACATAATACTTCGGGGCATCTGCTGTAGCTTTGTGCCAGTGATGAGTCCGTCACCAGCCAGATACTGCACATCATAAGGAACAGTGCCACATCCCGGAACCGTCTGTCCGACATCTGCCTTATTCTCATATAGATGCAGATGCACAGGGCGATCATACTTAATACGATCATGATCGTTGCCGCCCCTAAAGGAATGGCTGCTTTTCTGATCTGATACCAGGCTATTGCACTTCCGGTTCCTATGCATACCGGCTCTATAACATATTTTCCTCTCTGAGGCGCAGAATAGCTGAACGTCAGGACTTTTCCCTCTGTGTCATTACCCAGAGCGGCGATGCACTGCACCTTGGAACGCATCTGCACATTTTTGGAAAACATGGCCTCCTTATATTCATACAGTATCTTTCCATTCAGGCGTATCACCAGATCGTACTGGGCTCCTGTAGAAACCACGGTCATTCCTCTGCTTTCCGCTCCCAGACTTTCATTGTACAGGATCAGCTTTTCACCTGTTTTTGCCGGAATTTCCGCGGGCAGGGTGATCTCCTGTTTTTTTCCGTCTTTAATGTAGTACCATCCTTTGTTAAGAAGCTGTACACTGTCCTGCTTCTGGATCAGCCCCCCTGTGTGGATTGCCGCAAAGATCGCGCCGAAAACCAGCAGCACAACAACAAAAAGAAAGGATTCTCCCTTCCATATCAAATTTTTCTTTTTTCTGTAATCCATACTCTTCCTCTTTATATTTTTTTATTCCATTTCGTTTTGTATCTATCATATCATCAATCGATTTTTCCGTCAAAAAAATTGTCAAAAAACAGGGTGAAAATTTTTTTCAAAAAAAGAAAAAGTGCTTGCATTTTGTAAGAAAGTATTATATACTAACGAAGTCGGTTGCGGGAAACAACAGAAATCAAGAGCAAACGACACAAATGAATATGGCCAGTTGGTCAAGGGGTTAAGACGCCGCCCTCTCACGGCGGAAACACGGGTTCGATTCCCGTACTGGCTATCAACAGAAAGCAGTTAGGATTTTTATTCTGACTGCTTTTTTTGTGATTGTTATACTTCACTTTTTCCTGTTATCGCTTTCAAACGTTGCTCTGAACATTGCATATAAAAATTTCGTTCTTCCTGTTTATCTGTTTTCTGTATTTTCACATATATTATTTTGCTTTTCTTTCTCTTCTGTTTTATAATTTCCCCTGAAAATACTTAAGATAAGGGGTGACTTCTCATGCATCACAAACGTTCTTTTCGCAGAAAGCTGCAGACATTTTTTCTTTCTCTGCTGCTTGTTCTGCTAACAGTCGCAGGAGTTCCCTCTGCTGCTTACACAGCCGAGGCTGCTTCTGCTGACACAACAATGGCTGTACACTTTCTGGATGTAGGGCAGGGGCTTTCGATCCTGGTCCAGTCACAGGGGCAGAATCTCCTGTATGACGGCGGTGACCGAGGACATTCCAGTTTCGTGGTTTCCTATCTGCAGAAACAGAATATTTCCATCATTGACTATATGATCTCCTCCCATTATGACGAGGACCATGTGGCTGGTCTTGTAGGATGCCTAGACAGCTTTTCCGTAAAAAATGTGATCGGTGCAGATTATGTACAGGATACAAAGATCTATCAATCTTTTGAAAACAGTGTTGCCGCTCAGGGATTAACTGTGCAGCATCCGAAGCCCGGAACGGATTTTGCTTTCGGAGGCGGGAAATTTACGGTTCTTTCTCCTCAATCGATCAGTAGCAACGATAACGACAATTCTGTTGCGATCCGGCTGGAAAACGGAAATAACCATTTTCTTTTTACCGGGGATGCAGAATCTGCCGGGGAGGAAGCGATCTGTGATCTGGGACTTGATCTTTCCTGCGATGTGATCGTTCCGGGACATCACGGTTCTGCCACTGCCACCACCTGGATCTGCTCCAGAAGACTGTTCCGGAATATGCAGTGATCAGCTGCGGCGCCGGTAATTCCTACGGACATCCTCATAAGGATACCATGGATAAGCTTGCGGATATGGGAATACAGGTATTTCGTACTGATGAGCAGGGTACGGTGATCGCAGTCAGCGACGGAAGCAATATCCAGTGGAACCAGAGTCCCTGTAATGATTATTCTGCTGGAGATGAATCGGATACCGGCACACAGCCTTCCTCCGCTTATAAGGATTCCGGTGCGTCCGGCTATGGATCTTCTGATTCGGCTGCTGCAGATCCTCAGACCGGAGTGCAGGCCGATCCGGAGCCAGTGGGTGATATGGTCTGGATCTCCGCTACCGGAAGCAAGTACCACCGGATCCCTAACTGCGGAAATATGAATCCGGATAATGCCACAGAGATGACACGCTCCCAGGCTGAAGCTGCAGGGTATAAAGCCTGCAAGAAGTGTTATTAGAAACGTCCGCATGCTGTCAGTTTTTCTGAATATCATGCAGTATTGACATAATATGGATAATCTTTGAGAACATTATTTAAGGACAGCTGTATCATAAATTGATATGACAGGCTGTCCTTTTCTTTTACTATTTTATAATATCCTCCGCCGGTTCAGCCGGTACGAAAACTCTCTTCTTTTCCTTTTTTCTCCTTTTTTGCTGCCTTTGCCCGCTCGGTAGCCTCCCTGCAGAATTCCATCTGGGAATTTATCAGCGTTTTGCCACGTTTGTCCTGCTTCTCATACAAACCGGAGGGCTGCAGGATATGTGCTTTTACATTGTCACGGAATTCCAGATCCAACACATGCATGATCTCTTCCTTGATCCGCTCATCTTCCACAGGGAAAACAATCTCCACACGACGATCAAGGTTACGTGGCATCCAGTCCGCACTTCCCATATAGATTTCATCGGAACCGCCATTGCGGAAATAGAAAATACGGCTGTGCTCCAGGAAATTACCGACGATCGAACGCACGTGGATATTTTCGCTGATACCCGGAATGCCCACCTTCAGGCAGCAGATGCCGCGGATCAGAAGATCGATCCTGACACCACAGGAAGAAGCATAATACAGCGCTGCAATGATCTCAGGGTCACACAGAGAATTCATCTTTGCCGCAATGTGAGCCTCTTCTCCCTTTTTCGCATGCTCCGCTTCTCTTTCGATCATTTTTACAAAACGGTCCTTCATCCAGATCGGTGCAACGATCAGGCGATTCCAGCGCTTCGGCTCGGAATATCCGGAAAGCATGTTGAACACAGCAGTTGCATCCTCTCCAAACCGTTCGTCACAGGTAAATATACCACAGTCTGTATAAAGCTTGGCTGTGGAATCGTTATAGTTTCCGGTTGCCAGATGCACATATCTGCGGATCCCGTTTTCTTCTCTTCTCACAACAAGAGTGATCTTACTGTGTGTTTTCAGGCCCACCAGACCATAGATCACATGACAGCCTGCCTTTTCCAGCATTTTTGCCCAGACGATATTGTTTTCCTCATCAAAACGCGCTTTCAGCTCTACAAGAACGGAAACCTGCTTGCCGTTTTCTGCGGCTTGAGCAAGTGCCGCAATGATGGGTGAATTGCCGCTGACGCGATACAGAGTCTGCTTGATCGCCAGTACATCCTGGTCCTTTGCCGCCTGACGCACAAAATTCACCACCGGATCAAAGCTCATATACGGATGATGCAGGAATACATCACCTTCCCGGATTACCTGGAAAATATCCTTGTCATTCTGAAATGCCGGCACTGCTGCCGGTTTGTATTTCGGTTCCTTGAACTGCTCGTATCCGTCAATACCATAAACCTTCATCAGCATGGTCAGATCCAGCGGTCCGTTGATAAAAAAGATATCATCTCCATGAACCTGAAACTCCATTTTCAGAATATCCAGAAGCCGCGGATCCATCTTATCTTCCACTTCCAGGCGGATCACCTCTCCCCACTGGCGTTTTTTCAGCTGTTTCTGAATCTCAACCAGAAGATCCTCTGCCTCATCCTCGTCAATAGGAAGATCCGCATTACGCATGATCCTGTACGGATGGGCACAGATCACATCATAGCTTAAGAACAGCTTGTCGATGTTGCGCTCAATGATCTGTTCCAGAAGTGTTACGGTTGTATGGCCTTTTTTCTCAGATGGAATGATCACTACTCTCGGAAGTACAGAAGGCACCTGTACAGTGGCAAAATCAATCTCTTCTTTTCCTTTTTTGGTATCTTTTTTGGAAAGAAGTGCTCCGATATTCAACGTTTTATTACGGATCAGAGGAAACGGTCTGGAAGAATCCATTGCCATTGGTGTCAGGACCGGATATACATTATCTTCAAAATACTGATCCACAAATTCTTTCTGCTTCTCGGAAAATGCCTCATGCTCAAAGATCACATGAAGTCCTGCTTTTTCAAGCGCAGGGACCAGAGACCGGTTTAATGTACTGTACTGTACGTGAACAAGATCATGTGTCTGCCGGCTGATGGCTTTCAGCTGTTCCTTGGCTGTCATTCCTGCAATATCTGTTTTTTTGTACCCTGCATGAACCTGATCCTTCAGGGATGCAACACGGACCATATAAAATTCATCCAGATTGGATGAGGTGATACTCAAAAATTTCAGTCTCTCAAACAGAGGTAGATTTTTGTCTCTGGCTTCACTGAGCACACGATCATCAAATTTGATCCAGCTCAGCTCTCTGTTTACAAAATATTCCGGTTTGTCAAATTCCTTAAATTTCATACAAAAACCTCCTCCGTTATCTTCTTCCCTTCCGTCTCATTACAAGCCGGATTCCAAACACCTCTTCAAAAAATTCTTTTTTATCTTTCAGAAGCCCCAGCTCCAGAGAAACATCCCTTGCGGAATCCACCACCAGGTAAAGGATCCTGTCTTTTAAGGTTACATTAAGCGCTTTTACCTTCTGGTAATGGCTTCTGTCCATAGCATTGGCCAGGCGGAGAATCGCGGTCAGCTTCGCAGTCAGGAGATAATTTCCCCTATTCATGGATGTTTCACGGTTGATTTCTTTGTAGCAGCCGAATTCTCTGGTATTGTACCTCACCGCACTAGCGATCACCTGCCGCTCCTCTGTGGAAAGACCTATGATCTCCGTAGCCATGATGATCCGGTAAGAGCATTCTGCCACCTCACTCATACTGATATATTTTCCGCAGTCATGAAGAAGAACTGCAATCTGCAAAAGAAGCCGTTCACGTTTTCCCATGCCGTGGATCTTCCTTGTGCTGTCAAAAATATCCAGTGCCACATCGGTAGTTCCTGCAATGTGGTTCTTTCCACTGGAATACCTTTTGGCAATGTTCCTGGATGCCACCAGGATATCATTTTCAAAATTGTGTACACTTTTCAGATATTTGTTTTTTTCCGCATAGTCATAGGCAATCCCGTCCAGAAGAGAAACACCCGGGATCCAGAGTGCTTCTGCCTGAAAGATTTCTATAAAGTTTCGGATGATAACCATGTTCGGCACGATCAGAGACGCATATTCCGGTTCCAACTCCATGGATTCGGCAAGGTCATGATCGGACATGTTTACAATGGTCTCGTATTTCTTCAGGAATTCCTCCTTTGTGATGATATTCTCTCCGGATCTGTCCTGAAAGATCGTATCTGTGAGAAAATCTCCCATCAGGATCAGATTGGAGATTTCCTTGTCCTTAAGATAAAGACGTTGAAAGCTTATCAGATCATTTCGGATAAATTCCTCTATCAGCCGGTCATAATGTGGAGTTGTTTTCTCCAGTTCTTTCAGACGTTCGCGGATACGAAGACTTCCCATACGGATACTCTGGGTCAGCACCAGAGCATCTTTATCAAAGAGAGAGATCTGCAGATTTCCTCCTCCGATATCCAGGATCGCCGTCCCCTTCTGAATAGCCTTTTTGAAGCCGGATTCAATGGCAGCAATGGATTTATATCCCAGAAAATGCTGTTCCGCATTACTCAGGATCTCTACCCGGATACCAGTTCTCTGATAGATCTGCTCCAGGATGATCACCGGATTTTCCAGCTCACGGAGAGAGCTTGTTGCACACGCACGCCAGCTTTCTACCCCAAATTCAGCCATCATGCGTTTAAAATCATTAAGGATCTCGCAGAGCTCATCTACAGTCTCCATCTCTAGCCGTCCTGCAGCATAAGTTCCACGACCCAGCTCCAGCTGGTAACGGACATCATTGATCTCCCGGAAGCCGATCCGCTTTGACATTTCAAAGATCTTCATACTGACTTCATAGGAGCCTATATCAATTGCTGCAAAGGTTGTCACCGCCATAGTTTTTCATCCTTTCCCCCAATACACAGGTAAACTATTTCTTTTTTTCTTCCTCTGTTCCCACAATGTAATCAATAAACTGCTGCGCTGCACGTCCGGTCAGTCCGCCGTGAGAGATCTCCCACTGGTTGGCTTTCAGAAGAAGCTCCTCCTCCGGCATGGTAACTCCATAACGGGCTGCCAGTGTGCGAACGATCTCCTGGAACTGTTTTTTGTCCGGTTTGCCAAAGTAGATACGGACACCAAAGCGATATACCAGGGAAAGCTTCTCCTGCACGGTATCGGAGGAATGCAGATCATTGTCATCTGCGATCTCCAGCTTGTCTGTGGCACGCTCACGGACAAGATTACGCCGGTTACTTGTGGCATAGATCAGACATTGTCCGGTTTTTTCTCAAGACCGCCCTCGATCACGGCTTTCAGGTATTTATATTCAATCTCAAATTCCTCAAAGGAAAGATCATCCATATAAATGATAAAACGATAGTTACGGTTTTTGATCTGGGCGATGACTTCATTAAGATCCTGGAACTGATGCTTATAGGCCTCAATGATACGAAGTCCCTGATCATAATACTGGTTCAAGATTCCCTTGATACTGGAAGATTTACCGGTTCCCGCATCACCAAAGAGCAGACAGTTGTTCGCCTTTCTCCCCTGTACAAATGCCTCTGTATTATCAATGAGCTTTTTCTTGGCGATCTCATATCCTACCAGATCATCGATCTTCACATGTGCGATCCTTGTGATAGGCTGGATCTCCACCTTTCCCTCCTCATCGTGGCCGATACGGAATGCCTTATGGAGACCAAGCTTGCCAACACCGAAATCTTTATAGAAGGATACCATATCATCCATAAATTCTTCGGTTGTGGTGGCTGCTGCCAGGGTTTTGCTCATCTGGCAGATACGGTCACGGATCCTGGTATTAAAGAGCTTGCTGTTCTCATCCGGTGTCTGGTAATCACAGATCACCCTGCAGCATACAGTTCCGAACACTTTATCAAAGACCGTGATGTCAAAATCATACAATTCCTTGAAAATCTGGAAATCATTTTTTGCCAGGTCGTTAATGCTGCCCTTGATCGCTCCTCGTATCTCGCTTGCCATACTGAAAGCGTTCTCATGATTTACCAGAAGGAAGGTAAGATATGTATGCCAGATATTTCCGGAAAAACCGTACATTCCTGCCAGCTCCACCAGCCCGTTGACACTTTTGAAAAACTGGTCTTCTCTTGCCTTGAGTGCTTCTTCATCTGCTTCATAAAGATTAATAAGTTCTGTCATATCGTCCAGTATCTCACCGTTTGAAAATCCACGATAAAGGATACATTCCTGAATTCTTGCCAACATAATAATTTAGCTCCTCTGTCTCTTAATAATTTCCAAGAACACGGAGAACATTCGCCTCCGCCTCGATTCCTCTTAACGCATTCTCCACAGCACTTTCGCCAAGTTTCCCTGTGAAATCCACGAAAAAACGGTATTCCCAGGATTTTCCCGGAATCGGACGGGATTCAATTTTGGTCATGTTCAGTCCGTTGTAGATAATATGGGAAAGCATGTTGTAAAGAGTTCCGCTTTCATGAGGCAGCTCAAAACAGATGCTGATCTTCCCGGCCTTTTCCTCATATTCCGGTTTCCTGCTTACAATAATAAAACGTGTAGAGTTTGCTTTTTCTCTGCAGATATTTTCTGCAAGGACCTTCAGACCGAATACCTCACCAGCCTCACGCTTGCGATAGCTGCCACGCCTTTGTCCCCCACCTCACTGACCTTTTTGGCCGCGCCTGCGGTGTTTTCCACTTCCTTCTTTTTCCAGGAAGGGTTTTCCTCCAGAAATGCCTTGCACTGGGCAAGCCCCTGAGGATGAGAGCAGACTTCCCTGATATCCCCTATCTGTGCATCCGGCATGCCCAGAAGCACATGATCCACACGGATGATCTGCTCGCCTACGATATACAGCTTGTACTCCATAAGAAGGTCATAGATATCAGCCACGATACCTGCAGTAGAATTCTCAATAGGAAGTACCGCATAATCGGCCTTGCCATGGGTTACATCCTCCATAGCTGTCCTCCATGTTTTTACATGGTAGCTTTCGATATTTTTCCCAAAGTACTGCCGCATAGCCGCATAGCTGTAGGCTCCCTCTACACCCTGGAACACAACCGTTGCGTTTTCAAGGGGAACATGCTTCACAGTTGTGAAATTGCGCTCTCCGTAAATCCCATGCTCTGTCAACAGCTGGTACTGTCTCTTACGGCTGATGGCCATGATCTGACGGAAAAGTTCCTGCACGCCGAGGCTGTTAAAGTCCCCGTGGGCCTTGTTTTTCAGCGTATGGATTCTTCTGGCTCTCACGTGCCGGATCCAGTACCTGCTTACCGGTTTTTATTTTATATTCAGCGACTTCCTCACTCACCTTCATTCGTTTTTCAAAGAGACGTACGATCTCACTGTCGATCTCATCGATCTCGTCTCTGTATCTTTCCAAATCCGTCATTGGTTTCCTCCGTTATGTTTCCTGATAATTTCTGTAAGATCCCCCAGAAACGCCAGGGAACCAAAAGCAATGATCACATCCTCTTTTCCTGCCAGCTGATAGGCCTCTGCTACTGCGGCTTCGATGTTGTCAAAGGGCCTTACATCAGAATGAAATTCCCGCACCGCATCTGCCAGCTCCTGCGGGGTCAGAGCCCTGGGGTTATCCGGTGCCGCAATCGTCAGGATGGTATCTGCGTATTTTTCTGTTTTCTGGATGACCTTGCGGTAATCCTTGTCACGGAACATTCCCATGATGTAGATGATCCTTTTTCCCTTAAAATACCGTTCAATGGATGCAGCCAGCATGTCTGCCGCTGCAGGGTTATGAGCTCCATCAACCACAAAATCCGGTTCTGTCCCGAGAAGTGCAAATCTTCCCGGCCAGGTGGTACGTTTCAATCCATCCTGTCTCTGGACCAGTGTTGTGGGATATCCCTGTTCATTCAGGATTTCCAGTGCCCGGAGCGCTGCCACCGCATTTTCCTTCTGATAGGCACCTGCCAGGGATATTGTATATTTTTCTCCTTTATAAAGAAAGGTCTGGCCAGTTATGGATGCTTCCAGTACCTCTGCGCTGTCCTGGTCTGCTGCCTCGTATGGCACATTCTGTTCTGTGCATATTCTTCGTATGACCGCCTCTGCCTCCGGCTGCTGCTTTACAGTTACCATATGACTGTTCGGTTTAATGATGCCGGCCTTTTTTTCTGCTATCTCGCCCAGGGTATTTCCAAGAAATGCCGTATGATCCATACTGATGGATACCAGAATGGAAAGAACTGTAGTACTTATAATGTTGGTGGCATCCAGATCACCGCCCATACCAACTTCCATTAATACCAGATCGCATTTCTCATCCCGAAAATAAAGAAATGCGGCTGCAGTTTCAATTTCAAATACTGACGGATGCGGTTTTCCCTCTTTTACGATCTCATCGATCACCTCCGCGATCCTTGTCACATATGCTGCAAATTTCTCTCTGCTGACAGGTTCTCCGTTAACCTCCATCCTCTCTCTGTAGGAATAGACCGCCGGGGAAATATATCTTCCGACCCGGTAACCTGCACCTGATAAAGCGGAATACAGATATGCGATCACAGAACCCTTTCCGTTAGTTCCCGCTACATGAACATACTTCAGTTCATCCTGGGGATCTCCAAGCCGCCTCATCAGTTCTCTCATATTTTCCAGTCCCAGAACAATTCCCTTTTTCAATTCCGCAGCTCTGATGTAGGCACGACTTTCTTCATAATTCATCGTCTGTTTTCTCCTTCCGCATGTGTTGATGATCCATTACTGCTTTTTCACTTTGCAGTAATAATTTTGTTCATTATAACCCACGTGTATATTTTTTTCAAGGCAGGGAAGGCTATTAAAGACGCTTTTCCACGTTAAATATATTTAAAGTCCAGGCGGATATTCGCAGCCCCGCAGGACTTTCTTAATTCAGTTAAACTGACATTTTTCCGGAAAGCGCAGGATTTCTGCTGATGAGAAGGAGCTTTAAAATGCAAAAGAAGGATTTTTTTCTGTGCGGTTTTACAGGCTGGTGTCTGGAGATCTTATGGACAGGACTGCACTCTCTTGTCACCGGACATTTTACTATGATGGGCAAAACCTCTCTTCTGATGTTCCCTATTTACGGACTTGCAGCACTGATCCGTCCGGCTTACTACAAGCTTGCCCGCTTTCCGGTTATGGTACGGGGGATCATTTACAGCTGCGGGATTTTTTTCGTGGAATTTTTAAGCGGATCTTTTTTTCAGAAGCTTCACATCTGTCCCTGGGATTATTCTCATGTTCCGCTTCAGTATAAAGGAGTGATCCGGCTGGACTATGCTCCTCTGTGGTTTTTTACCGGTCTCTTTTTCGAATGGCTTCTTCGACAAAATCCTCGGAAAGTCTCTTGAAAATCTCACAGTTATATTATATGATAACTGGAAGGAATCTTATTTCCAGTAAATAATTGGAGGTACAACATGAGACATTTAATGAGTCCATTGGATTTCTCGGTTGAAGAGCTTGATAAGCTTCTGAATCTCGCCGACGACATCGGGAAAAATCCAAAAAAGTATGCGCATACCTGTGATGATAAAAGGCTTGCGACATTGTTTTACGAACCAAGTACACGTACACGTTTAAGTTTCGAAGCAGCCATGATGAATCTTGGAGGAAAGGTTCTCGGTTTTTCTTCTGCTGATTCCAGCTCCGCATCCAAAGGCGAAAGCGTTGCCGATACGATTCGCGTTGTTTCCTGTTATGCAGATATCTGTGCTATGCGTCATCCGAAAGAGGGTGCTCCGCTTGTAGCTTCTATGTCATCCAATATTCCGGTGATCAATGCCGGTGATGGCGGCCACCAGCATCCTACCCAGACATTAACCGATCTTTTAACTATCCGCTCCCTGAAGGGCAGACTTGACAATATTACCATCGGCCTCTGCGGTGACCTGAAATTCGGCCGTACCGTTCATTCTCTGATCGAGGCTCTGGTCCGTTATGAAAATGTGAAATTTGTTCTGATCTCTCCGGAGGAGCTTCGTATTCCAAGCTATATCCGTGAGGATGTTCTGAAACGCAACAATGTCGAGTTTGTCGAGGAGGAACGTCTGGAGGATGCACTTCCGGATCTGGATATCCTGTACATGACCCGTGTTCAGAAGGAACGTTTCTTCAACGAAGAGGATTATGTCCGCATGAAAGATTTCTATGTTCTGGACAAACAGAAAATGGAGCTTGCACCGAAGGATATGTATGTCCTCCACCCACTCCCACGTGTTAACGAGATTTCTGTTGAAGTGGATTCTGATCCACGTGCCGCTTATTTCAAACAGGTCCAGTATGGTGTGTATGTCCGTATGGCCCTGATTCTTACATTACTGGAGGTGGAACTGCCATGTTAAACGTAGGTGCTCTTCGTGAGGGTTATGTTCTGGATCATATCAAAGCCGGCAAGGCAATGACGATCTATCATGACCTGAAGCTGGATAAGCTGGACTGTACGGTTGCTATCATCAAAAATGCCCGCAGCCAGAAAATGGGAAAAAAGGATATCATCAAGGTTGAATGCCCCATCGAGGATCTGGATCTGGATATCCTTGGTTTTATCGATCATAATATTACCGTAAATATCATCAAGGACGAAAAGATCGTTGCAAAGAAAGAGCTGAAGCTGCCGAAGCAGGTTGTGAACGTGATCAAATGCAAGAATCCTCGCTGCATTACTTCCATCGAGCAGGGACTGGATCAGATTTTTGTTCTTGCAGATGAAGAGAATGAGGTTTACCGGTGTAAGTATTGCGAGGAGAAATATAGAGGTAAACGGAATAAATAGGGATTCAAGGATTCCTGCGAGAATTATTGACAACCGGACGCGTCCGCTCCTGCGAAGGCCTGAATATCGAAGCGGGAACTGGGCGCTGTGTTTTCATAGAAAAGTTTTTTACAAAAAAGCAACTGATATTTTACAGAACATATCTGCAAAATACAGTTGCTTTTATTATGTGCTTATTATCATACACAGTCAGACCGATAAGCCGGGTTATGTCGTTGGGTGATCATCTATCTAGGCCTTCCGTTGCCAGAAGGCTCCAGCGACCTACCTGAAAGCACGACGGGCCGCCGTATGGCTTTCTTCTCGGTCTTGCTTCGAATGGAGTTTACATGTGCCCGCTCTGTTACCACAGCGGCGGTAGTCTCTTACACTGCCTTTCCACCCTTACCCCGCAAAACGGGGCGGTTTATTTCTGTTGCACTGGTCTGGGAGTCACCTCCACCGGACGTTATCCGGCATCCTGCCCTGTGAAGCCCGGACTTTCCTCGTCTGAACCCTTTCGTCTGTCCAGCCGCGATCACCTGGCCTGGCTGCGCACCTGCTATTTTAACACAGGTGTATAGACTTGTAAAGTTGGAATTTGTTTCTGCTACATGGAAATCCATCCAAATGCATTTGCCACAGAGCTGAAAAGAATAATCGCCGCAAAGATTGGGCAAAGATACCGGATCATAAAATTAAAGATTCGTTTTCTGCGGAAAGTGCCACCTTCCTGCAGTACTTCATCTTCAATCTTCTTTATACCGACTACTCTGGATATCAGAATACAGGTAGCAATCGCTGCAATCGGCATCATGACAGAGTTCGTCAGGAAATCAAAGAAATCAAGGAACTGCATTCCAATGACCTTAACACACGCCAGAGGACCATAGCCAAGAGAAGAAAGACTTCCGAGAACAACCATGATAACTCCGATAAATACTGTTGCCTTCTTGCGTCCCCATTTCAGTTCATCCTGAAAAGTAGATACTGCACTCTCAGTCAGTGCAATAGAACTGGTCAAGGCTGCACAGAGAACCAGTACAAAAAACAGGATTCCAACCAGAGTTCCAAATCCCATGCTTGCGAATACCTTCGGAATCGTAATAAACATCAGTGCCGGTCCTGCCTGTAACGTATCCGGTTCTCCACCGGAGAATGCAAACACTGCCGGAATGATCATCAGACCTGCCATCATCGCGATCGCTGTGTCAAAAATTTCTACATTTTGTGTAGAACCTTCAATAGACACATCCTTTTTCATATAAGAACCAAAAGTTACCAGAATACCCATTGCGATCGACAGGGAATAAAACATCTGTCCCATTGCCGCAACCACTGTCATCCAAGAGAAGTTTTTGATATTTGGTATCAGAAAATATTTCACGCCTTCCAGTGCTCCTGGTCTTGTTACCGAATAAACGACAATGACTATAGACAGGAATACCAGTATCGGCATCATTAATTTGGAAACTCGTTCCACGCCATTCTGCACACCTGCATAAATGATCACCAGCGTAAGCAGTGCAAAGAACAGGAAACAGGTTTCTGTAGAAAATCCATCCGCTATAAAAGCAGAAAAATATCCGTCTTCGGCAAGAGTCTGACTGCCTCCCTTTACATACTCCACTAGGTATTTAATTACCCAGCCACCGATCACGGAATAATACGGCACGATCAGAACCGGTATGATCGCATTGATCCAACCGCCCAAAGACAGCCACTTTGATTTACCAAAAGCTCCAAACGCACCTACCGGACTTTTCTTTGTCATGCGTCCCAGAGCTGTCTCTGCCACGATCATAGAATATCCGAAAGTCAATGCCAGAATGATATAGATCAGTAAAAAAATTCCACCGCCGTACTTTGCCGCCAGATAAGGGAATCTCCATATATTCCCAAGCCCTACTGAAGCACCGGCTGCAGACAGCACAAATCCGATCTTCCCGGAAAATGTACTTCTCTCATGTTTGTGTTTCTCCATAATTCTTCCTCTCCCGTCACATATTTGTTTTTTTCATATTCTTTCTTTATGTCTTCTCAATTTCCGCTCATATGATAATACCATGCTTTTATCTCTCAGGCAAACAATATATAAAAAAATACAGAGCTTATATTTTCCTGCCAGGCGTCCGCTCGTCAATTCAAGCCCTACCGGAGCACCAACGTCCACTCCTGTCGATCCACAACCTCACCGATCACCCCGGCCTGCAAACCAGACTCATCCAACCGCTTCATAATCTCCGGCACATCCCTCTCCGGAACCGCCGCCAGCAATCCCCCGGAAGTCTGCGGATCAAACACCAGATCCTCCCTCCAGAGCTCTGCCACACTTTTCACTCCGGTTTTCTCAGCAAACTCCCGGTTCCTGTAAGCCCCACCCGGAATCAATCCCATAGAAGCAAACTCCTCCACATCCGGAAGCACCGGCAGCTTCTCCGTATCGATCACAATCGTCCGGTCACTGGCCACAGCCATCTCCGTAGCATGTCCCCCAAGACCAAACCCCGTCACATCTGTACAGGCATGAACCTCAAACTCTTTAAAAACCTCACAGGCATCTCGGTTCAGTTTCTTCATGGAATCCAAAACCGCCTTACGTGCACCTTCCGTCACAAGATCCGCCTTGATCGCCGTATTCACGATCCCCGCACCCAGCGCCTTCGTCAGGATCAGCTTATCCCCGGTCTGCGCTCCAAAATTCTTCCAGAACTTCCTCGGATCTACAAAACCCGTCACACTGAGCCCATACTTTGGTGTATCATCCTGGATCGTATGGCCACCGGCAAGAACCGCACCGGCCTCCATCACCTTATCCGCACCACCACGCAGGATCTCCCCAAGGATCTCCACATCCATATCCTTCGGAAACGCCACAATATTCAAAGCGGTCTTCGGAGTTCCACCCATAGCATACACATCACTCAATGCATTGGCCGCCGCGATCTGCCCGAAATCATAAGGATCATCTGCCACCGGAGTAAAAAAATCCAATGTCTGGATCAGTGCCAGATCTTCGGAAACCTTATAAACGGCCGCATCGTCCGAAGTGTCCGTTCCAACCAGAAGATCCGGATCACAGAACTTTGGCAGCCCGCCAAGAACTCCTGCCAGAGTCCCCGGTCCTACCTTAGCTGCACAGCCACAGTTTGGAGCCAGTTTTGTCAGTTGTACTTTTTCTTTCATGATCACTTTCCCTTTCCTTTAAGCCCTGTAAATCCCGTCGTCTATCCGCAGTACCACAGAGGACTTTACCTTTTCCGATTCACACTCAAAAGGCTCCACACACCACAGATCCCATGCACAGAGAAATCCTGATCTTCTCATCTTTGTGCCAACCGATATCTGCATTGCATAGAGCCTTATATCTACACATAGCTTTTTTTATTTATACAATTAATTTATACATTAAAACAACTACCGCCAATAAACTCCCTCAGAAGCGAATTAAACGGAACGCCTTCACTGGGCACCGGCACAAAATAATCCAGGAACTTCAAAAGCCGCTTCGCCTCCTGATACTCAGGTTCACTCTTGTCAATTCCAAAAAGCAGCGGTTCCGCATAAACCTTCAGGCAGGCAAGCTCATACACAAGAGCAGAATTAAACATCACATCTGCTTCCTCCTGGAACGGAAAAATATTCTGCTCCTCGCCTCTCCGTACAGAAGGCCACCTTGCAATAGTATCCTTTGCGGAAGTTCCACGTGTACGTGCATCACGGACAATTCGGCGGATCAGCTTCCATCCGTTGTGGGAATCCGGTTATGCTCATCAATGTTTAGCTGTGTTAGCGCACTGATATAGATCTTAAACTTACTCTCTTTTGGAAGGGCATAACTCAGTTTGTCATTAAGCCCGTGAATGCCTTCGATGACCAGGATATCATCTTTTCCAAGCTGAAGCTGGTCTCCTCGGTATTCCCTGCATCCGGTCTTGAAATTAAATGTAGGAAGATCCACAGTTTTTCCCGAAAGGAGATTCAGCATGTCTTCATTAAACTGCTTCGTGTCAATAGCTTCCAGACACTCATAATTCTTTTCTCCGAATTCATCCAACGGCGTATGTTCACGATCCACAAAATAGTTATCCACAGCAATAGGATGCGGCTTCAGGCCATGAGCAGAAAGCTGAATCGATAATCTGTGAGAAAAACTGGTCTTTCCGGAAGAAGACGGGCCTGCGATCATTACGAACTTTACATTGCCCCTTCTCCGGATTTCCTCGGCGATTGAAGAAATCTTGGCCTCATGAAGTGCTCCTGGATCAGCATCAGGCTCTGCACACCTTCTCTTGTGATCCGGTCATTGAGATCTCCCACAGTGGCAACATCCAGCTTATCGCCCCACTCTTCCGATTCCTTCTGCACACGAAAGATCTTATCCTGGGGTTCAAAAGGCTCCAGCACATCCGGGTTCTTCTGCCTCGGAAGGATCAGCACAAAACCTTCATCATAAAGCTGCAGATCAAAATACTTCACATAGCTGGTATCCGGTGCCATAAATCCGTAAAAATAATCCTCGAAATTTTCCAGGCTGTAAATATTCACTCTGGAAACCCGCCGATAACGGAACAGCTTTTCTTTATCATACATATGATGCCTGTGGAACATGGAAACGGCATCATCCGTGCTGACACTGCGTTTGCAGATTGGAAGCTTCCGGTCTACCAATTCCCGCATCCGCACCTTCACCCGGTCAAGAAGCTCCTGATCCAGGGTAGCACTGCCTTTCATGGTAAAATAAAGAGCATTTCCAATAGAATAATGGATCACAACATGATCCACATTCTCTTTTCCGGCTACATCAAAAATTGCCTTCAAAAGAATAAAGATCGCACTTCTCCGATAGGTTTTTCGACCGGCACTGTCCTTTGCGGTTATAAATCCCAGTGTACAGTCATGCCTCAGCTTCTTGTGAAGCTCACGGAGCTTTCCGTTCTCAGTCACAAGGATCACCGGATACTCTGTTTTGCCCTCATAATCCCTTATGATCTCAGAATACGGTGTCATTTTGGGATATTCCCTTGTTTCTCCGTTTATGGTCACTTTAATCATTGTCTGTTCCATAACGATCACCTCCACAAGCTTATATTTGTACTGCTGTCACATATCATGAACGCAATTCTTTTACGATCTGTGTTCATAAAACAGTATATGGATTTTTCACACTGGCGCAGGTTGTCTTAAGAGCAGGGAATGCCTCATTCAGCTCCCTCTCCATAGCTTCCGCAAAAATATACTCCGTACCGTAATGTCCGGCATCTACGATCGCCAGACCATCTGCCATAGTATCGATGGCAGTATGATAATCAATATCTCCTGTCACATATACATCCGCACCGGCGGCCATCACATCACCGATCATACTCTTTCCGCTTCCTGTACAGATTGCCACAGTCTCGATCTTCCGATCCAGATCACCGTAAACCCGCACATCCGGAATATGATTGCATTCTTTTACATATTTTCCAAACTCACCAAGAGTCATAACATGGGAAAGCTTTCCCACTCTTCCGAATCCCTCCGGCTGCTCACCGGATCCATCGGTAACTGTAAGCACCCTTGTATCCTGAAGCTTCAGATGATCTGCGCTTAGATCTGCCATTCCGATCACATCATAATTGGTATGCATGGCAAAATACGGGATATCCTCCTTTATCAGACGGAGGATCTTTCTTCCGGTAAAGGTATGATTGTTGATCTTTTTGATCCCGGAAAAGATCATTGGGTGATGGGTAAGGATCATGTCCGCGCCGGACGCAACCGCCTCATCCAGCACCGGTTCTGTAAGATCCAGCGCAAGAAATACATGGGAAATCTCTTTCTGGTCATCTCCCACCAGCAGTCCCACATTATCCCAGTCCTCCGCAAATTTTTGCGGATGGTGCTCATTCAGCCATTCGATCAGTTCATATGCTTTCATATCGTTTCAGAGCTGTATGGATCAGCTCCATTTCCTCCTTTACTTCTGCCAGACGAGTTTTTGCGGAAACAGATTCTGCTCCGGAAAGACCGGCAAGTATTTTCTTACGGATCATTTCTTCTCGGAGAAGATACTCTTTAAGGACCGGGTGACGTTTTTCCAGAAGGAGCGGTCCAAACCAGGCCTCTTCCTCTGTGTAAACAGTCTTTTCTCCCGAATTGTTGCGTACCGCTTTCATCATAGGATAAAATTTTCCGTCTTCTTTTATCATTTCTTCCCTTACGATCTCCCAGCCGATCTCAGAAAGAAAATGCCGGAAATGAGGAAGGTCCGACTGAGGCTGCAGGATCAGTTCCTGAAACCCCTCCCGGACCTTCGCTCCATCCTTCAATATCCTTTCCATCAGAGGACCACCCATTCCCGCAATCACCAGGGTATCACCTTCTCCCGGCTCAAGCTTCGCAAGCCCGTCGCTCAAACGGGTCTCTATGTAATCTTCAAGGCCATAACGGGTAATATTCTCCCTGGCTCTTGAAAGCGGTCCCGGACGTACATCCATGGCAATGGCTGACGGAACTGTTTTTTCACTGACAAGCCAGATCGACAGATAGCCATGGTCACATCCTACGTCTGCCAGCCGGTTTCCTTTTGTTACCATACCGGCAATAGCACGAAGACGCATGGAAAGCTGTACAGATATATTTTTATCAGTCAAGATAATCCTTCAGCTTGCGGCTGCGGCTGGGATGACGCAGCTTGCGCAGAGCTTTTGCCTCGATCTGACGGATACGCTCTCTTGTGACATTGAACTCTTTACCAACTTCCTCCAGAGTTCTGGCACGTCCGTCGTCCAGTCCGAAACGGAGGCGGAGAACCTTCTGCTCACGGTCAGTAAGCGTACTTAAGACTTCTACCAGCTGCTCCTTCAGAAGTGTAAATGCAGCTGCATCTGCTGGTACCGGAACATTATCATCCTGGATGAAATCGCCAAGATGACTGTCTTCCTCCTCACCGATAGGAGTTTCCAGAGATACCGGCTCCTGGGAGATCTTAAGGATCTCACGTACACGGTCCACCGGCATGTCCATCTCCTCAGCGATCTCCTCCGGCGTAGGTTCACGTCCAAGCTCCTGGAGCAGCTGACGGGAAACACGGATCAGCTTGTTAATAGTCTCAACCATATGCACAGGGATACGGATGGTACGTGCCTGATCTGCAATGGCTCTTGTGATAGCCTGACGGATCCACCAGGTTGCATAGGTACTGAACTTGTAGCCTTTTCTGTAATCAAATTTTTCAACGGCTTTGATAAGACCAAGATTTCCCTCCTGGATCAGATCAAGGAACAGCATTCCACGTCCAACATAACGCTTTGCAATGCTGACAACAAGACGGAGATTGGCTTCTGCCAGACGTTTCTTGGCAGCTTCATCACCCTTTTCCATTCTCTTGGCAAGCTCGATCTCCTCATCTGCACTTAACAGACTGACTTTACCGATCTCTTTCAGGTACATACGGACCGGATCCTCAATGCTGACACCTTCCGGTACAGAGAGGTCGATCTTATCAAGCTCTACCTCTTCTTCATCTTCCATCCCATCCATATCCATATCGTTATCAAGGAGGAGTTCGTCACCGCTGTTTTCTGTGATACGGAGAACGTCCACACCGCTGGCCTCCAGGAAGTCAAAAACCTTCTCCATCTGATCCACTTCCAGTGGAGAGTCCTTGAAAAAGTCGCTGATCTCCTGATATTCCAGCACATTCTTTTTCTTTTTCGCAAGTTCAAGAAGCTCTACAAGTTTCTCGCTGAATTTTGCCATATTCATTTCCATAGGTGCTCTATACCTCCATATAGTGTTTATATTTTATCCTTAATTGAAAGAAATATGCAGCTGCTGCCTCTTTCTTCCAAGGTCTTCCAGTTCTTTTTTTGCTTTTATCAGTTCCTGAAGCCCGGTCATGTCTGACGGATCCCAGGTACGGTTTTTTTCTTTGAGGCTTTCTTCCTTGATCCGAAGCAGCGCATCGGAAAAAGCCCTCTGCTGTTCTCCTTCGTTTTCCAGATGAATGGTAGCGTTAAAAAGAGATGCCACCTCCCGCTGCTCCTCACTGTCTGTAAAGGCGTTGAGAAGCTTTCCCGGATTGGTCTCTCCTTCCTTATGCTGGTCAAACAGCATCTGGCTACCTCTTTATACAGCGGTACCACAAAATCGGAAGGGGAAATGTATTTTTCCACCTGTTCGAAAATACCCGGATAATTCACAAGCCAGGTCAGCATCAGCTTCTGCGCTTTGTCTGCGGCGGATTCCTTTTTCTTTGTTTCCGGAGTCCCGGACTTTGGCTGGATCCGTTTCTCTGCAGGCGTCCCCTTCAGAGCCAGTGTGTTGACCCTTTTCCGGATATCCTCCGTGCCCACTCCATAGCGTCCATATTCCTTTACGATGGCTTCTATATAAAGATTCCGCTCCAGTTCATCGGAAAGCTCCAGGAGCATCCCGGCACACCGCTCAAAAAACTGATTCTGTCCCTGGGGTGCATCCATGGCAAATTCCTGTTCCGCAATGTGCACACGGAACATAAAGCTGTCCATGGCCCGGTTCAGACGTTCCTCAAAGGCCTCCGCTCCTTCGTTCTTGATGAACTCGTCCGGATCCTTCCAGGGCTTCAGGCTTACTACCCTGGACGTGACTCCCGCCTCCCGCAGGATCGGGATCGCACGAAGTGCTGCCCGGATTCCTGCACCGTCACTGTCATAAAGAAGCAGAACTTCCTTGGTGTAACGTTTCACAAGACTTGCATGTCCGGAGGTCAGTGCAGTTCCAAGCGACGCCACTGCATTGGTAAAGCCAGCCTGATGCATGGCGATCACATCCATATATCCCTCACAAAGGATCAGATAATTCTTCCTGGTGGTCCTGGCCACATTCAGCCCGTAAAGATTCCGGCTCTTATCAAAGATCTTCGTCTCCGGTGAATTCAGGTACTTGGGCTTGCCATCTCCCATGACACGACCTCCAAAACCAATGACCCGGTTGTTTACATCCATGATCGGGAAGATCACACGGTTCCAGAACTTATCATACATGCCTCGCCGCTCATCTACATTGAACAGGCTGATTCCCTGAGAAGTTCATCACTGTAGCCCTTACCCTTAAGATATTTGTACAGATCATCACTATACTTGTCTGAATATCCAAGACCAAATTTACGGATGGTTTCCTCGGAGAGACCTCTTCCCGTGAGATATCCGTAAGCCGTCTTTCCGCCTTCTCTCCGGAGCTGATAATAAAAATACTGTGCTGCCAGCTTGTTGATCTCCAGAAGATTTGCTCTCTGTTCTGCTTTTTCTCTGGCTTCTCTGGAATACTCGATCTTCGGAAGCTCTACCCCTGCCCGGTCAGCCAGATGTGACAAAGCCTCACCAAACGAGTAATTCTCATATTCCATGATAAAATTGTATACGTTTCCTCCTGCCCCGCAGCCAAAGCAGTAATACATCTGCTTGGATGGTGTTACGGAAAAGGAAGGGGTTTTTTCATTATGGAAGGGACACAGCCCAAAATAGGAACTCCCCCTCCGTGTCAGTTTCACATACTGGGATATCACGTCTACAATGTCATTTTTCATTCGGACTTCTTCTATGATGTCATCTGAATATCGCATGCTTATCCCTCTTTTCCATTTAATAGACCTCCCAGGCTCTCGGTATATAGATCTCCCTGAATTTCTCCATGGAATACTGATCCGTCATTCCCGAAATATAATCACATACTGCCTGTCCCTTAGGTACTCCCCGGTATTCCACCAGTTCCCTGTATTCCCGGGACATTGCCTCCGGATGGTCGGTATAATATCCGTACAGTTCACTCAGCATCTGGATCACTTTATCCTCTTCTTTCCTGGCAACCGGATTCTCATAGACATTCCGGAACATCAGCGCCCGAAGCTCCATCATCGCCTCAAAAACATCCGGCGACATGGAGATGCTGTCTTTCCCCATACTGTTCTCTATAATATTATGTACGAAAGTATTCAGCCGTTCTCTCGTGGTATAGCCCAGAAAAGTTCTCATTGTGACCGGAATATCATCTTCTGTGATGATCCTGCCCGCTGGGCATCGTCCATATCATGGTGGATATAGGCGATCTTGTCAGAAAAACGTACCACCTGTCCTTCCAGTGTGAAAGGATTTCCGCTGGTGCGGTGATTCATGATCCCATTGCGGACTTCCCAGGTAAGGTTCAGCCCGTTTCCGTTTTTCTCCAGTACTTCCACAACCCGGACGCTCTGCTTATAGTGGGCAAAGCCACCCGGATGTACCTGATCCAGCGCTCTCTCTCCTGCATGTCCAAAAGGCGTATGCCCCAGATCATGTCCCAGAGCGATCGCTTCCACCAGATCTTCATTTAAGCGAAGTGCCTTGGCAATAGTCCGGGCGATCTGCGATACCTCCAGTGTATGTGTCAGTCTGGTCCGGTAATGATCTCCCTGTGGTGCCAGAAACACCTGTGTCTTATCCTTCATACGGCGAAAAGCCTTGCAGTGAAGGATCCTATCTCTGTCTCTCTGATACGTTGTCCGCACATCGCATTCCTCTTCCGGGTGCTCCCGGCCTCTGGTATCTGCGCTGTGAGAAGCATAAGGACTCAAAAGCTCCCGTTCTCTCTGTTCCATGCTCTCTCTGATGTTCATAAGCATTTCCTCCACAGTCTGACAAACAGCGGCGACAAAATACCCTCTGTTAATTATATTCTACACAAAACCACAAATTCCTCTTTTCTGAAAAAATAATTCAAAAAATATTGGAGTTACGGTCTGATCAGCCCTTAAGATGTCCAAAATTATCCTATTGTATATGAAATGAATACAAATATATCACGGAAATCTTCCATTTCAGCTTCTCCGTCAGTACAGGCAGGCAATAATTTACTTTCATATAGCCAAAAACAGAGCTGCGATTCACAGCTCTGTTTTAAAGTCATGCGGAAGATGGGACTTGAACCCACACAAGCGCAATGCTTACAAGATCCTTAGTCTTGCTCGTCTGCCAGTTCCGACAACTTCCGCATATCGCATTTCATTGGAAATTTCCAATGCGGAAGATGGGACTTGAACCCACACGAGCGCAATTCTCACAAGATCCTTAGTCTTGCTCGTCTGCCAGTTCCGACACTTCCGCATAACCGCATTTCCTTGGGATTTTTTATTTTCTCCCTCGCGACAAGTGATAGTATAGCAAAGTGGATCTTGTATGTCAACACCTTTTTTCAAAAGTTTTGTATTTTCTTGTTTTTTCTGTTATTTTGTCACTTTTATCTTTGGCCCTGCTCCTTTTGCTTTCAGGAGTTTCTTGTATGCAGATACTTTGGATGCCGGTACTTTGAACGTACAGTTGGAATGTTTTCTATCCTGTATTTCCTTTTGAAAGAAAAAGCGCCCACTTCTGTCACAGATTCCCACACACCACATACAAAAAAGAATCCCGCCTGCAAAGGATATCCTGTAACAGAATCAACCGTGCTTACAAACAGCAATCATCCAAACGGCAGATCCGATTCAAAAAAACAGCATTCTTCTTTCTATTATCGACCGAAAAAAGGTATCTCTGGCATACTATCCTATGCAAAAGAAGGAATCCGGCTGTGATTCCGGACAAAGAGAGATTATACTCATTTTTATTGCATTGTCTCGATGTGCTTTACTGTTGTTCCATTTGGTCAGGGATTTAAGGATATGTCTCCACCGACAAAAGAACTCATGAAGCTAACGCTGGAGCAAAAGCTGGCTCACGGTGGTCATCCGGTGCTTCTGTCTACGATGATAGAGGCATTCCCTTCTTATAAAATGCAAAAATTGTCGAATTTTAATAGTTTCTGCATTTCAGTGCATAAACTTGTTTTTTCTGTAAGTTTATGCTATACTCTTTTCACAAGGAGGAATACCAAATGATAGATACTCACGAACTCAAAAAAAGAGATTTATACTTAAATAAGATTATAGCATTTCAAGATACCGAGCCAGTTAAGGTTGTAACTGGAATTCGTAGATGTGGCAAGTCCAGCCTACTCAAACTAATGACTCTTCATTTGAAAGAAACCGGAATCACAGACAACCAGATCCTTGAAATGAATTTTGAGTCACATAAATTTAAGAACATGACTAGCGATTCTCTCTACGAATACGTCAAGCAGCACATCCAGCCAGATAAAAGAATGTACCTTTTCTTTGATGAGGTTCAACGGGTTCCTAACTGGGAGGATGCAATCAACTCTTTCCGTATTGACTTCAATTGCGATATCTATGTCACTGGTTCGAATGCTTATATGCTCTCCTCTGAATATGCTACCTATTTATCAGGCAGATGCGTAGAGATAAAGATGCTTCCATTGTCTTTCTCTGAATTTTTAACATTCCATGATTTTGAAATAAGAG
>ENA-OQDW01000166-OQDW01000166.1-human-gut-metagenome-genome-assembly--contig:-NODE-166-length-26751-cov-7.267165_pt1 | contig 26751 bp, 32 predicted proteins | sample MGYA00242784_ERZ504613 | MGnify/ENA primary metagenome ERZ504613 (study PRJEB26092, sample SAMD00036330) | human gut metagenome | host: Homo sapiens | study: EMG produced TPA metagenomics assembly of...
TATTTTACATGAGGATTTTGTCTCAGCAACCATCCAAGATATATAGATGGTTGCCAAGCCTCTGTGTCCCTTATATAAAAACATTATAAAGCCTTTAGATAGAGCTCGTTATCCCGAACTGAGGTATTTTTTATGGAACTATAAGTGGCAAACAGATTTTCGGTTGCAAAGTTACATTTCTTTTACGGAAAAAGCTGATACTATTTTGCTAATTTGAAGTATTATTTTGATTTTAGTTATTTTTTTTAATAAATCCCGATAAACACTAAAGATTTATTAAATTCTGTGTTTTCCTTACACTTATTATATATGTATGTTTTGTTAACTCGGAGCAAAAAAGTATTACCTTGCCGCTATTGAGCAGCAAGGTAATTACGTACAGGATTGGCATACATCTCGAGAATTCTCTCTCTCAAGTAAGCTTCATCCTTATTTGGAAGGTCAATTTTCGCAAGCTGACCAGCCATATATTTTTCAAATTTTGCCTTATCTTCGGCAGTATATTCTGCCTGATGAGCAGTTGAGTTTTCAAGCAAATCAAGAGCCACATAGTTGCCCGGATAGAGGCGGTAGTTCTTGAATATCTGCTCATCCATGTAGGCGGCTACCTTATTATATATATCCTGCTTAGACATATCAGGATCAAGACTGTCCAGATAATCATCAAGACATGGAGCTGCATGATAATGCACATGACCCTTATAACCGAAGATACCAGTCTGCATGCTTACCAGGTCATCCATTGGTCCCTTCTTCCAATCGGCATTATCGCGCTTCTGCTGGAACTCCTTTGCCTTCAGGAAATCGCATGGGTCATATTCGTAACTGATAGAGAGCGGTACGAGATGAAGTTGTTTCAGGCGGTCGATAATGCTGCCCTCACCGCCCATCGACATCATCTGCAGAATACTCTTCTGGGTGTGGTCATTACTGTCCTTGGCCCTACCCTCGCGCTGGGCTATCCAGATATTCTCGTTCTTCTCCTTGATGGCAAAATGCATATAGTCGGAAAGACGCTTGCTCGACATCAGCATCTGTCGCATGCTCAGGGCACGCTCTACGATAAACGCCTTGTTGACACGTACCAGGTCCTTGACCCAAGGAAGAGAAAGGAGATTGTCACCGATGGCAATCTCACAGGTGGTCTTAAAACCGTTATCGATAAGAAGGACATCGAGAATGGCTGAATCGAGCACGATATCACGGTGATTACTGATGAAAGTATAATTACGGGTATTATCGAGCGATGTACAATCCATCTCGCAGCCTGTTGCTGCCTTCTTCAGAATGCCATGAACAAAATCGTAAGCAAAAGCCAACTGGAAATCCAGATTGGTCTTACATGCCTTCAACTTCTGGGCAATCATCTCGAAAGGTACTTGTGGATAGAGATAGGCAAGCACTTGTTTAAACTGATCGTTTGAAAGCAAACGGTCGAATACCTCTGGGAGATCTTCAGGCTCCCAAGGACGGATGGTATCAAATTCTTGAGGGATATTCATAATATATACCTATTAATATATATATGGCTCTGCGAAAAAATCGCAGAATCATATATGAGTTTGTTATTCTAGAACTGATTCTCCACGATTTCGCTGAGCACATCCTTGATATCAAGACCTGCTGCACGAACCTGCTGAGGAATGAAACTGGTAACGGTCATACCTGGAGTGGTATTGATCTCCAGCATGTTCACCTTGTCTTTACCATCCTTATCCTTAGAGATGATATAGTCGATACGGATGATACCGTTGGCATGAAGAATGTCGTAGATGCGTGATGTGGTCTTGGCAACCTCTTCTGCAGTCTCTGGAGAGAGACGGGCTGGAGTGATTTCCTGTACCTGACCGTTATACTTGGCATCGTAATCGAAGAACTCGTTGGTGGTCACCACTTCGGTAGCTGGCAGAACAACAGTCTTCTCGGCTGTCTTGTAGATGCCCTGTGAAATCTCGGTACCATCAAGGAAGCCCTCGATCATTACCTCATTGCTCTCCATGAAAGCCACACGGAGGCTGGAGCCAGCTGGTCAGCATTCTTCACCTTGCTCACACCAAAGCTACTTCCGTCAGCAGCAGGCTTTACGAAACAAGGCATACCGATACGCTTGGCAATCTCTTCTTCATCATAAGCTTCACCGCGACGGAGCAAGATACTGTCTGCTACGTTTATACCGAAACCGCGCAGATAATTATTGAGTACATACTTATCAAAAGTCATTGCCTCTACCAGAACACCGCTTGTAGAGTATGGCAGATGGATGAGGTCAAAGTAGCCCTGCATCACACCATTCTCACCAGGCTGTCCGTGGATGGTGATATAAGCATAATCGAAATAGACATGCTTGCCGTTCATAACGAAAGAAAAATCGTTCTTGTCAATCTCGATAGTCTCACCATTATCCAAAGCAACATGCCAGTCGGTACCCTTCACATCGACGAGATAAATATTGTAGCGCTCTTTATCAAAGAAAGAGTACAAACCCTGTCCTGAGCGCAATGATACGTCGTGCTCAGAAGAATCACCACCACATACGATGGCTATCGTTCTCTTGCTATTTTCCATAATTACTAAATATTTTTGAATGTATCTTGTGTGGTGCCAGCGATGAAGCCGCGCCACTTTTCTATTAATTGTCTAAAATCTTCCGGCCACTCACTGTCAAAATCCATCTGCTGCTTGGTTGTAGGATGCACGAAGCCGAGTGTCTTGGCATGGAGAGCCTGACGCGGACAGAGTTTGAAGCAGTTCTGGATAAATGCCTTGTAGCTGCTACTGCGCTGACCTCTCAGAATCTCTGTTCCGCCATACGTTTCGTCCATAAAGAGCGGATGACCGATATGCTTCATGTGGGCACGAATCTGATGGGTACGGCCTGTTTCCAACACACACTGCACCAAGGTGGTATAACCGAAACGCTCCAACACCTTGTAATGCGTAACCGCCGTCTTGCCTATTCCGCTGTCCGGATCGAAGACCTTCATACGGAGGCGGTTCTTCGGATCACGGCCGATATTGCCTTCTATGCGACCTTCATCTTCTACAATGTTGCCCCAAACGAGCGCATTGTAACTGCGATGGGTAGTCTTGTTGAAGAACTGCTTACCAGTGCGGTCTTTGCCGTAGGAGTCTTTGCCACAACGAGCAGTCCGCTGGTATCTTTATCGATGCGATGCACCAAGCCCACTTCCGGATCATTGGCATCAAACTCAGGCATATCCCTTAAATGCCAGGCTACCGCCTGAATCAAGGTTCCATGAAAGTTGCCCGCACCCGGATGCACCACCATACCAGCTTCCTTGTTAACCACCATCAGCTGATCGTCTTCATAAACCACATTGATAGCAATTTCTTCAGGTTTGATACTCGTTTCATGACGAGGACGGTCGAGCATCAGAGTAACCAGATCATTAGGGCGCACCTTATAGTTACTCTTTACCGGTTTACCATTGACATGGATGAATCCGGCATCAGCAGCCTGCTGAATGCGGTTACGGCTCTGATAGGCCATCTTATCAGCCAGGTATTTATCGATGCGGACCGGATCCTGGTTGGCATCCACCTGAACCTTCCAGTGCTCATAGAGTTCATCTCCTCCTTCACCAGAAGCAGCGGTTCCTTCCTCCACCTGGAGTTCATCATCCAGTTCGTCCATATCTCCTGCATCATCAAACCCGAAGTCATCCTCTACAGGAGCATATACCTTATTATATATATAATCTAAAAATATCATTCGTATTACTATTGAATTCTTCACTCTTCACTTTTCATTTCTCCTACTCCACCACTTCCTTCTGGTGGTGCTCATGCGAAGGAGCAGACTCTGTGGCTTCCGTACCAGGAACCACCTCGAAGTTGTCTTCATGAGTTTCTCCGCTCATGTCACCTTCGCCTTCCATCACATCTTCTTCGCCGTGATAAACCGGATCTACCACATCGATAGAATCATCAACGCTCCGTTTACCATTACCAACCTGTATGACAAGCACATCATCGATAGAAACCTTATCACCAGCTACAACATGCTTACCCTTAACGAGGATACCATAAACCCAATCCTCTTCGCCAGGAATATATTCAGGTGTACCCAGTTTGAATCCCATAGCAGTAAGTTTAGCCATTGCCTCTCGCAACGAACTGTTGTCAATGACATCAGGAATGGTGATACGTGGAGAATGATCAGAATTGATGGTAACATAGATAACATGTCCCGACTTTACCACTTCTCCGAAAACCGGAGTCTGCTCCAGAATGACATCAGGCGGCAAAGAGCGGACATATCCCGTATCCGTTACAACAATTTCCAATCCCGCATCGTCGAGGATATGTGTAGCATCATCGATATTCTTATATCGAATATCCGGCACACGGATGGCCTCACCATGATGGGTATAGATATCGATGCCATACTTGACACCGACACAGAGCAACACCAGCACCAGAATCATGGCACCGATATTCCCCCAAAGGTACTTACTCTTAAACTTATTTATAAACTCTGATGAAGTCATATATTATTTTTTGGTGCAAAGATACAAGTATTTGGGGGAAGAACAAAATAAAAAGGAAAGTTTTTGCACTCTCACCACCTAATTTTATGATATAAAAACAAAACATCTTTGTTCCCAAAAGAGCAATCTCAGAAAAGAAAGGGGCGTTATAAACAACAAAAAGCAGCAAAGAATACATCCTTGCTGCTTTTAATGTCATCGTCAACAGACGAATCTTTCCTCGGAATTACTTTCCGTGGTGCTCGTCAGATACAGTTAACTTCTTACGGCCATGAGCACGGCGAGAAGCCAATACGCGACGACCATTCTTTGTTGCCATACGCTCACGGAAACCATGCTTGTTTACGCGACGACGATTGTGAGGCTGAAATGTTCTTTTCATTTTTCTTATTTATTTTTTAATTAATATTCTTCACAAAAGTGCAAAACACGCCCTTTTTGGGCTGCAAAATTACGCATATTTTCTGAAATAACCAAGAAAACTACCAAATTTAGCTTAAATATTTATGTTTTTTTCGATATTTCCTTTGATTTTTCATGTTTTTGCCGTAACTTTGCACTCGATTTTGAGATTATTGTAATAACATTCAAGATAAACAAGAAATGATTAATTCACAGGAAATTAAGATTGGTACTTGCATCCGCATGGATGGCAAAGTATGGGTTTGCATCGACTTTCAGCACAGAAAGCCAGGTAAAGGTAACACCGTAATGAACACAAAATTGAAGAATGTTGCCGACGGTCGTGTATTGGAACGCACATTCCAGGTAGGTTTCAAATTGGAGGATGTTCGCGTTGAGCGCCGTCCTTACCAGTACCTCTACGAGGACGCTACTGGTTGCATCTTCATGAACCAGGAGACTTTCGAGCAGGTGCCTATCGCTAAGGAGAACGTTACTGGTGGCCAGTACATGAAGGAGGGCGACGTTGTTGAGGTGGTTACTGATACAACTGATGGTACTATCCTCTTGCTGAAATGCCAGTGAAGACTACTTTGAAGATTACTCACTCTGAGCCAGGTGTAAAGGGTAATACTGCTACCAACGCTACAAAGCCTGCTACATTGGAGACTGGTGCTGAGGTTCGTGTTCCTTTGTTCGTCAACGAAGGCGAGACTATCCAGATCGACACCCGTGACGGTAGCTACCTCGGTCGTGTAAGCGAGTAATACATCCTCCAACAGGAAGATTGTGCTCTTATTGAGTAAAACTAACCCTTAATAGTAAGAAGAATGAAATATTCCATCATAGTACCTGTATTTAATCGTCCTGACGAAGTGGACGAACTTTTAGAGAGTCTGACTCATCAATCTGAGAAAGACTTCGAAGTTGTCATCGTTGAGGATGGCTCACAGACTCCCTGCGAGGAGGTGTGCAAACGATATGAGCACATGATGGATATACATTATTACTATAAGGAGAACTCTGGTCCGGGCCAGAGTCGCAACTATGGTGCCGAGCGCGCCAAGGGTGAGTATCTTCTGATACTCGATAGCGACGTGGTCTTGCCAGAAGGTTATCTGAAGGCTGTAAGTGATGAGTTGAGCCGTGAGCCAGCCGATGCTTTCGGCGGTCCCGACAAGGCGCACTCATCATTTACAGATACTCAGAAAGCCATTTCTTATTCCATGACTTCTTTCTTCACCACCGGTGGCATCCGTGGCGGAAAGAAGAAGATGGATAAGTTCTATCCCCGTTCATTCAACATGGGCATCCGCAGGGATGTTTATCTCAGGTTGAATGGCTTTTCCAATATGCGTTTCGGTGAGGACATTGATTTCTCTATCCGTATCTTCAAGGCAGGCTGCCGTTGCCGTCTGTTCCCTGAAGCATGGGTATGGCATAAGCGCCGCACCGACTTCCGCAAGTTCTGGCGACAGGTCTACAACAGTGGCATCGCCCGCATCAACCTCTACAAGAAATATCCAGAGAGTCTCAAACTCGTGCATCTCCTTCCTATGGTCTTCACTGTGGGTGTAATAGGCACGCTGCTTCTGCTCTTCTTCGGCTTTCTGCCATACATGCTTGGCACCGTTCACGTATTCCCAACCTTGGGCAATGCGATGGCAGCATTGGGCTGCATCGGTCTCGCCGGCATCATTCTCTATACCATCGCACTGTTTATCGACAGCAGCAGAGAGAATCACAGCGTGAAGATAGGCTTGCTGAGCATTCGCGCTGCCTTCACACAGCTGATGGGTTACGGATGCGGATTTCTTTCTGCATGGTGGAAGAGATGCGTACTGGGACAGAGCGAATTCTGCGCATACAACAAGACTTTCTACAAATAAGACTTCCCCGCCAAAAGAGAAGCCAATAATAATCTACTAATCAGTTATTATTATGGCAGAGAAACTAACCATTGCCAATTGGGCAGAAGAAGACAAGCCTCGCGAGAAACTGGAGCGCTTGGGAGCCTCAGCTTTATCCAATGCCGAGCTCTTAGGTATTCTGATTGGTTCGGGATCTACTGACGAAAGTGCCGTAGACCTGATGAAACGCATTCTGAAGGATTGCGACAACAACCTGAACCAGCTAGGAAAGAAGTCTATCAGAGAACTGACGCAATATAAAGGAATGGGACCGCCAAAGCCATCACCATTCTTGCAGCCTGCGAACTGGGCAAACGCCGTGCTCTCGATAAGATTGGCACACGTCCCGACTTAGGCTCATCCCTTGCCATCTACAACTATATGCTTCCGAAGATGCAGGATTTAGACACAGAGGAAGCATGGCTCCTGATGATGAACCAGAACTTCAAGCTCATCAAAGCGAGCTGCATCTCAAAAGGCGGCATTACAGAAACGGCAACCGACATCCGGCTCATCATAAAAGAAGCGGTGCTCAACAACGCTACCATTATCGCCTTCTGCCACAATCATCCCAGCAACAATCCTCAGCCAAGCAAAGCCGATGATGTACTTACCCAGAAGATTGCCAAAGCCTGCGAAATCATGCGCCTCTTCTTTATGGACCATGTCATCATAACCGATGGTGCCTTTTATTCATATCACGATAAAGGTAAATTGTAGTCTATTTGGGGTATATTAGACCTTCTGCAAGAAAAAAACAGCTTTTCTTTTTGTTTTGTCTGCAATAATTATTATCTTTGTAGGCAAAAACAAAGATTATTATGACACAAGAAGAAAAGACAAAGATAGAAGAAAAGATCGTAGATGTGCTTAAGACCGTTTACGACCCAGAGATTCCTGTCAACATCTGGGACCTCGGTATGATTTATAAAATAGATGTGAAGGATGATGCCACCGTAGATCTCGACATGACCTTCACAGCCCCTTCATGCCCTGCTGCCGACTTCATCCTGGAGGATGTAAGAAGCAAGGTAGACAGCGTGGAAGGCGTAAAATCTGCCAATGTGAACCTTGTATTCGAACCGGCTTGGGATCAGAGTATGATGAGCGAGGAAGCTCGCGTAGAACTCGGTTTTGAATAAAGACAAAGCTGTTGAATTCTTCACTCTTCATTCTTCACTCTTCATTTAAATAGAATCGCTTATGAAAAATGTATATTTTCTCTCAGATGCGCACCTTGGCTCATTAGCCATTCCGCATGCCCGCATGCAAGAACGCCGTCTGGTCCGTTTCCTGGACAGCATCAAGACGAAGGCTGCGGCAGTTTATCTCCTGGGTGACATGTTTGACTTCTGGAACGAATATAAATATGTCGTACCAAAAGGCTATACACGCTTCTTAGGTAAGCTCTCGGAGTTGACCGATATGGGAGTGGAAGTACATTTCTTTACGGGTAACCACGATCTCTGGACCTATGGCTACCTGGAGGAAGAGTGTGGCGTTACCGTACATTACAAGCCTCAGACCATAGAGATATACGATAAAGTATTCTATCTGGCACATGGAGACGGACTGGGTGACCCAGACAAGAAATTCAAGTTTCTGAAAAGAATGTTCCAGAATCATACTTGCCAACGCCTCCTTAATGCGATTCATCCTCGCTGGGGAATGGCTTTGGGCTTGAACTGGGCTAAGCATAGCCGACTGAAACGTGCTGACGGAAAGGAAGAGCCTTATATGGGCGAAAAGAAGGAGTTCCTGGTACGCTTTGCCAAACAGTATATGCAAGGCCACAAGGATATAGATTACTTCATGTTCGGCCATCGCCACATTGAACTGGATCTGATGTTGAGCAAAAAGACCCGACTGATGATTCTGGGCGACTGGATATGGCAGTTCACCTATGCCGTGTTTGATGGCGAACACATGTTTATGGAAGAATATGTGGAAGGCGAAAGCCAACCATAACAATAAAGGGCAGCTTTATGAGCTGCCCTTTATTGTTATCGCTGTATGCGACCTCCTGAAGAAGTCATGTTATTGATGATTTCTTCTTCTGTAACCAGATTCTGATCACCCGGAACCGTATTCTTTATCGCGCTTGCTGACAGTGAGAAATCCAGGCAATACTGGTTCTTGTCGCCCCACTTCTGATGGGCATGAATATAGGCAGCAATGAAGGCATCACCTACCCCCATCGGGTCAACAATCGGCTCAATATCATAGATTCTTGTAGTATAGAGCTGATCTTCTACAGCATCATAGAGCAAGCCGCTCAAGGTATGATGACTGCTGGCAATCTGATTTCTTACCGCCATCACCATCTTCTTACACTTAGGGAAGAGCTGATGCATCTTGCGAAAATACTCCAGATAAGCCTCCTTGTCAATCTCATAGTCTGCATCCAAAGCCTCGAAAGGAATATGAGGCACACCGCTGGCTACCTCCCACTCATTCTGGTCACCAAAGATGATGTCGCTATACTGCATCATCTGGAATAGCACATCATGAGGCTCCAGACCATATCCCCAGAGATTCTTACGGTAATTGATATCGCAGGCTATGATCAAGCCGTCAGAAACTGCAAGTTTGATGGCATCCATAGTTGACTCCATCGCATCACGACTGATAGCACAGGTGATGCCCGAGCAATGGAATACTGCAGCATCAGCCAGCACCTTTTCCCATTTCACCATTCCGCGCTTCAGCGTATAGAAAGAAGAATTCTTGCGGTCGTAAACCACACGGGAATTGCGCATAGCCACAGCTTCCTCGAAATAATAAGTTCCGAGACGTTCACCGCCACGCACAACATGAGAAACATTCAGACCGTACTCTCTGAGATGCATCAACGCCGCCTCACCCATCTCACCGTATGGCACACGGGTTACATACTCTACATTATCGCCTAAATAAGCCAAAGAGATGGCTGCATTAGCCTCACTGCCACCATAATTGCCAAACATATGATGTCCCTGAAATAAACGTTGATAACCAGGCTTAGAAAGCCTAAGCAATATTTCTCCGAAAGTTACAATCTTTGTTTTCATTATTCTAAAAATTTAAAAAGGTGAAGACCATTCACTTATGTTTCTAGTCTTCACCTTATTATATATAGCGTATGATTACTTGTTAGCAACCAACTCCATTGTATCGCGAGCGATAACAATCTCCTCGTCGGTAGGAACTACAACTACCTTCACCTTACTGTCGTCAGTAGAGATGATAGCTTCCTCACCACGAACCTTGTCATTTACTTCCTTGTTAATCTTGATGCCAAGATACTCCAGGTTCTTGCAAGAATCCTCGCGGAGGTCGGTCTGGTTCTCACCAACACCTGCTGTGAATACGATAGCGTCAACGCCACCCATAGCAGCTGTGTAAGCACCGATGTACTTCTTAATGCGATACTCATACATACGGAGAGCCAACTGAGCCTTCTCGTTGCCCTCGTTAGCTGCCTTTTCGATGTCGCGCATATCAGAAGAAATACCTGTAATACCGAGCACACCACTCTTCTTGTTCAGGAAGTCAGCCATCTCCTGTGGCTTCATGTTCAACTTCTCCATCAAGTAGGTAACGGCAGAAGCATCGATGTCACCACAACGTGAACCCATCATCAAACCAGCCAATGGGGTCAAGCCCATTGAAGTATCCAATACCTTACCATTCAATACAGCAGCTACAGAGCCACCGTTACCGATGTGGCAAGTGATGATCTTAGAGTTGTTCTGGTCGAGACCGAGAATCTCACAAACACGCTTAGAAACATAACGGTGAGATGTTCCGTGGAAACCATAACGGCGTACGTGATACTTCTCGTACAACTCGTAAGGAATTGCATAGAGGTAAGCGTAGTCAGGCATTGTGCTGTGGAATGCGTTGTCGAATACGCAAACCTGAGGAGTGCCAGGCATCAATGAGTCTACGGCACGGATACCCTTCAGGTGACCTGCGTTGTGAACAGGAGCGAGGTCGCAAAGTTCCTCGATACCATCCTCTACGCTCTTGTCAACGATAACGCTCTCCTTAAACTTGTCACCACCCTGTACGACACGGTGTCCTACAGCGTCGATTTCTTTCAAATCCTTGATAGCGCCGATTTCCGGGTCGAGCAAGCACTTGAACACGAAGTTCACACCTTCCTTGTGGTCAGGCATGTCGTGCATGATCTGCTTCTTCTCGCCGTTAGGCAATTTCACCTTGATGAAAGCGTTATCAAGACCGATACGCTCTACACCACCCTGTGCCAATACAGACTCATCGTCCATATTATATAATTTGTACTTGATAGATGAACTACCACAGTTCAGAACCAATACTTTCATTTTGCTTCCAATTTAAAATTTATAGTTTACAGTCTATAGCATAAACCACCCATCTTACAGCAGCTTAGCCCTATAACTGTTAACTGTTAACTATTAACTATATACTTACGCCTTCTTTGCATCCTGTGCCTGGCAAGCTGTGATGGCTACCATGTAGTAGATGTCATCAACAGAGCAACCACGAGAAAGATCGTTAACAGGACGGGCAATACCCTGAAGGATAGGACCGATAGCGATGGCACCACCCAAGCGCTGAACGAGCTTGTAGCCGATGTTACCAACCTCGAGGTTAGGAACTACCAAAACGTTAGCCTTACCAGCTACGTCAGAACCTGGAGCCTTCTTGGCAGCAACCTCTGGAACGAGGGCTGCATCTGCCTGAAGTTCACCATCGAGATGAAGCTCCGGGAACTTCTCCTTAGCAATAGCTACGGCATCCTTTACCTTGTCAATGATATAAACGCTCTTGCCAGTCTCCTTGTTGATAGCATCCTTTGCGCTACCCATTGTTGAGAAGCTCAACATGGCAATCTGTGGATCAGTAATACCTGCCACTGACTGAGCTGTATGAGCTGTAGTATAGGCAATCTGAGCAAGCTGGTCTGCTGTAGGGTTTGGAGTTACAGCAACGTCACCCATTACTACAATACCATCCTGACCATACTGCTTCTGGTCTGTGATGAGCAACATAGCACCACTTACGCAAGTGATACCTGGAGTGCACTTGATAATCTGAAGAGCTGGACGGAGAGTATCGCCAGTAGTGCTCAATGCACCAGAAATCTGACCGTCAGCGCCCTCAGTCTTGATAATCATACAACCGAGATAGAGGTTGTTCTTAGTTACGAGTTCACGAGCCTGCTCAACAGTCATGCCCTTCTTCTTACGAAGTTCAGCGAGCTTCTCAGCATACTCCTCAGTCTTAGGGTTGTTTTGTGGATCAACGATAGTAGCCTTGTCGATGTTGTTAAGACCCCACTGAGCAGCGAGATTCTTAATATTGGCAGGGTTACCGATGAGGATGATGTCTGCGAGAGCATCAGCCAAAACTTTATCGGCTGCTTTCAATGTACGCTCCTCTTCTGCTTCAGGGAGCACGATGCGCTGCTTGTCTGCTTTAGCGCGAGCTACGATTTGCTGTAATAAATCCATTTTACTTTTTAATATTTTATATATTTTGTTGTTTCCTAAGTAGATCTGTCAAAGTGTAAGGCGCTGTTATCTTGTTTTTCACCTTTTTGCCACATCGACTTTGCAAAAGTACACATTTTCTTTGAAATAGCAGCGATTAAAATGTGTAAAAAAAGCTAAATCGGGAGATTATTCATATCGTAAAGGTTTACGTAGCAGGAAAAGTGATGAATTCTTCACTCTTAGTTCTTCACTCTTCACTTAACTTATATCATTTCCAGAGTAAGGATGCTTTCCAGTTCCTCGGCCGAGAGTCGGAGTTTGAACTCGCCCTTGATGGCCACGCTGATTCGTCCGGTCTCCTCGGATACGATGACGGCGATGGCATCACTGCTCTGTGATATTCCGAGAGCGGCACGATGGCGGAGTCCCAGTTCCTTCGGAATATCGAGGTTATGACTCACAGGCAGAATACATCCGGCTGCATGATGCGCTTATTGCTCACCACCATGGCTCCATCATGAAGCGGCGAATTCTTGAAGAAAATATTCTCTATCAGCCGCTGGTTAATCTTGGCGTCTATCTCCTCACCCGTATCCATGATGTCCTTCAGCGGAACGCCTCGCTCTATAACGATAAGAGCACCTACGTATTTCTTCGCCATACTCATACACGCCATCACAATCGGCATGATGGTCTCCTTGTTAGCCTCCTTCTGGCTCTCCTTGCTGGAGTGGAAGAACCGAACCAGCCGGCGCATACCTTTCTGCGAACCTATCTCATAGAGGAATCTACGGATATCCTCCTGGAAGATGACGATGAGGGCGATTACTCCCACGCTCACCAGTTTATCCAGGATAGAACCCAGCAGGCGCATTTCCAGTATCTGACTCACAAAGAGCCAGATAAGTACGAAGAGCATGATGCCCACAAAGATGTTCAGTGAGCGCGATTCCTTCATCAGACGATAAACATAGAACAGCAGCGAGGCTACCAGGAGAATATCGAGAAAGTCTTTAATGCCAAATTCTATCATGTGCGTCCCTCCTTCATTGCTTCTATTATCTTCACAGCCTCAGCAGCTTCTTTCACATCGTGCACTCTGAGGATGCTGGCGCCCTTCATCAGAGCGATGGTGTCGAGCACGGAAGTTCCATTGAGCGATGTCGTAGCATCTCCACCCAGCAGCTTGTATATCATACTCTTGCGGGAGATGCCTACCAGAACCGGAAGTTCCATCACGTTCAACTTCTCCATCTCATTATAAATCTGATAATTCTGGATGAGATTCTTGCCGAATCCGAAGCCTGGGTCGAGGATGATGTCCTTGGCTCCCAGGTCGCGCAACTGCTGTACCTCTCTGGCAAAGCCTTCATCATCGTTTCGAGCGTAGGCTGCACCGACATTAATATATAAGGTACCTTCAGTTCGCCCACCACACGGAACATTTCAGGATATTCCTCCTGTCTCTGCTCCAGCGGTACATTGGCGATGCCTGTGATTCCACCTTCAGATACATCGTTGATGATATCGGCTCCCCACTCCTCGATACACTTGCGTGCCAAGGTAGGGCGATAAGTATCTACGGAGACAGCAGCATCCGGTTGTTCCCTGCGAACGATGTCGAGAGCGAACTTCAGGCGTCTTCCCTCCTCCTCTTCCGACACTTCATCAGCACCGGGACGGGTGGAGAAAGCACCCACATCGATGATGCTTCCACCTTCTTCTATAATCTGATTAGCTCTCTGAGCTATCTCCATTTCTGTCTGTTTTCTACTGCCAGAGTAGAAACTGTCGGGCGTAACGTTCAGGATGCCCATCACCTGAGGGGTACTCAAATCCATCAAGTGCCCCTTGATATTAATTGTATATTCCATCGGATTATAACTCCTTAAGCCACTTTTTACCTGGCTTGGTGTAAGTCCAGGCAAGAAAGCTTCCACCTATGATTGTTCCAATCACAAAGAAAAACAATAGTCCATTGTAAACTTCCATAACTTAATATTTTAAAATTCGATTAGCAATGCCCGCAAAAATGAAGGTCATTACTATACCAAATATAATTACTACATAATTTTTAACTCCAAACTCTCCTTGCAGAATTGGAGCAATACCACCAACCCCAGTTCCAGTAAACGTTAACTGAGATAAATTAAAGAAATAGCCTGCCAGCTTTTCCTTCCTTACTTTCGTTTTATCTTTTTCATCTCTACTACCCATAAAGAGCCTCACTTTCTAAAGATTCATCGAATATTTCTGCAAAAATAGAAAGAATATTCGAGATTACCATCATTTTTTGGGAAAATTGTTTGTTATGTCCATAATTTAGATTACTTTTGCACCCAAAATAACAGTTATAGACTATGGATATTTCAGAACTCTATCAGATTTACCAAGCGCACCCAGTGATTACCACTGACAGCCGCGACTGCCCAAAGGGCAGCATCTTCCTGGCTTTGAAGGGCGCATCGTTTGATGCAACAAGTTTGCCGACATGGCTTTGGAGAAAGGCTGTGCCTATGTGATTGTTGATGAAAAAGAGTATGCCAAGGAAGGCGACGAGCGCTACATCCTCGTAGAGGATTGCCTCACCACCTTCAAGGAACTAGCCCGTGAGCATCGCCGCCACTTCGATATTCCTGTGGTAGGCATCACCGGAACCAACGGCAAGACCACCACCAAGGAACTCGTCTCTGCTGTTCTCGGCGAGAAGTTCAACGTGATGTTCACCCAGGGCAACTTCAATAATGACGTAGGCGTACCAAAGACGCTCTTCCGTCTCTCTCCGGAAAACGAGATTGCCGTTGTAGAGATGGGCGCTTCCCATCCTGGTGACATCCGAAAACTCGTGGAATACGTGGAGCCAACCTGCGGTATGATTACCAACGTAGGCCGTGCCCACCTGCAGGGATTCGGCAGTTTCGAAGGCGTGAAGAAGACCAAGGGAGAACTCTATGATTACCTCGTAGCCAACGATGCCCTCGTCTTCATCAATGCAGACAACGAGCATCTGATACAGATGGCAGAGCAGCGCAACATCAACCGCCTCATCACCTACGGCAAGGATGGAAACTGCGATGTATGGGGAGAAGTCATCTCCTGCGCTCCTTTCCTGAAGTTCCGCTGGCGCACCGAGAGTTTCGACTGGCATGAAGTCCAGACTCATCTCATCGGCTCTTACAATATCGACAACATGCTTGCCGCCATCACCATCGGTCTTCATTTCGATGTGAAGCCTCAGCAGATAGATCATGCCCTGGAGAACTACATCCCAAGCAACAACCGTTCGCAGTTGGAAGAGACGGCGCACAACAAGCTGGTGGTAGATGCCTACAATGCCAACCATCGAGCATGGCAGCCGCCATCGAGAACTTCCGCGTAATGGATGTTCCTCATAAGATGGCAATTCTCGGACAGATGGGCGAGCTCGGCGAAGTGAGCCACGAGGAGCATCAGAAGGTAGTAGACCAGTTGCAGGCAGCCGGTCTGGAGAATGTATGGCTGGTAGGCGATGAATTCAAGGATATTCCATGCAGCTACCGCAAGTTCCAGAATGTAGAGGAAGTGAAGGACGCACTCAAGGCGAACCAGCCTCACGACCATTACATCCTCATCAAGGGCAGCAACAGCGTGAAGCTCTTCCAGCTTCCGGAGTTGTTATAAACGGTTATTATCGTACAACTAAAAGGTGTGTGGTTGTACGATTATAGGGTGTTGCCACTAGGCTCGGCAGATGTGCTGACTGCAGTCGGCAGACCTGCTGACTAGGCTCAGCAGAGCTGCTGAGCCTAGTGGGAATCTCTTAGAAACAGCCTCCTTGAACCTGATATTCCGACTTCTTGAACCTGAGCAAACGTATTCTTTCACTTACTCAGTCATATCCTTGTGCTTGCTCAGTCATATCTGTAGGCTTATTCAGATATATCAGTAGGGCCACTCTGCCGCATCATTTCGCTTACTCAGACGTATCTTTTACTCAACCAGCTCGCAGGCTCAACTCCAAAAACTTGTCACATAATTGATAAACGCCTTCATCTTGCGTGATAAAATCTCTGTCCAGTAAGGTCTTGACAGCTCCTTGCACGGTACTTGCACCAAGATGATACTTCTGCAAAAACTCTTGCGACATCAGGGAAGAAGGCTTACTTTCCTGAGCAATGGCTATGAGAAGCTGTTTCTGCTTGGCTGTAAGCTGAAACAGCAAGGCCTGATAGGCAAAACGCTGCTGGGAAAGGATGCTATCTATCGCCATCCTGACATCATCCTCCTGCAACAAAGACCTATCAGAAATTGAAGTATAGAGCATATTGAGTACATACTGAATATACCAGGTAATGCCATCGAAATGATGATATAAATAGGTAAAAGCCGCTGCACTTATCTCTTTATTGTTCCTGGCAAGATGGTGATTGGCAAATTCCAGGTAAGTCTGCTCATTGATTGCCTCCAACCCCATGATACTCGAACTATGATAGAACGGGCGTGACTGGGAAGTAAACATCAATGCCATCATGTGGCGCTTGGAGCCAGAAAAGACAAAATTTGCATTGTGGCAATTCTGTATTCGCTTACGCAAGGTTGCCTCAACGGTTTTCTCTGGATAGTTTGCAACTGTCTGAAACTCATCTATCGCCACCAGACAAGGTTTATCTGCCTGTTCGAGATAAGCGAAGATCTCATCTAGCGTAATATCCGGAGCCTGAATATCTCCCAAACCAACACTCCACTCCGGATTTCCATTGATGTCAAAAGAGATAGTTGACTTCAGAGACTGGAGCATATTCAGGAAAAATTCCCATACTTTCCTGCCCTTTGGCTTGAGTGCCGTCAGGATTCCCTTGCCCAGCGCATAGACGAATTCGTTCAAATTCTTCGTATCATAAATATCAATATAGATGCAATGATACTGCTCACGGATGTTCTCCTGCTGAAAACAATTATAAATCAGTCCCGACTTACCCAGACGTCTTGGCGCAATCAACGCGACATTGCACCGATTGGTCAAATGGCGGGTAAGAAGAGCAGTTTCCTCTACCCTATCACAGAAATATTCCGGCGAAAGATAGCTTCAATAATAAAAGGATTTAACTGTACCATAAGCATTTACATCATTATGAATTTTACGTAACGAAGATTTCATAATGCAAAGATACGATGAATATTTGTAAACGGCAAACATTTATCGGAAAAAAGTATCAGACATTCAATAAAAAAGTATCTTAGGATGAAGCCTACTTGCTGCACATCCCCAGAAAATACTTATGAATCTCCAGACTTTCGTTCAGTTCAGGATGGAAGGCAGTAACCAGCTGGTTACCCTGGCGGGCTGCCACAATCTTGCCATCTACCTCAGCCAAAACCTCAGCATCTCCCCACACCTCTTTAATATAAGGAGCACGGATGAAAGTCATTGGGATATTGCCCTCGATGCCCTTCATCGGAGCCTCGATGTAGAAACTGCCCAACTGGCGACCGTAGGCATTTCTCAAAGCCGTGATGTCCATGGAAGCTATACGCTGACTAGGCTCGCCCTCAATCTTCTTGGCAAGAAGAATCAAACCGGCACAGGTACCATAAACTGGCAAGCCGGCAGCAATCGCCTCCTTCACAGGCTCCATCAATCCCAGTTCATTCAAGAGTTTCGCCTGAGTGGTACTCTCACCGCCCGGAATAATCAAGCCATCCTTTGGCTGGTCCCAATCCTTCAACTGGCGAACCTCAAAACTATCCACGCCCAACTGAGCCAACTTCTGTCTGTGCTCAGCAAAAGCGCCTTGTAAAGCTAATACTGCTATTCTCATAACATACTTATCTAATATAAAAGCCCCTTCTTGTTCAGGAGGGGCCTTTATCTGTTATCTCATTTATTATTATTTACCTCTTTCAGCCATGAGCAAAGCAATCTCCTGCTCATTGATACCTACCATTGCCTCGCCGAGGTCCTCGCTCAACTCTGCCAGCATCTTAGGGTCGTTGTAGTTGGTAACAGCCTTCACGATAGCCTGTGCACGCTTAGCTGGGTTACCGCTCTTGAAGATACCAGAGCCTACGAATACACCCTCGGCACCGAGCTGCATCATCAGGGCAGCATCAGCTGGAGTAGCCACACCACCGGCAGCGAAGTTAACCACTGGCAACTTGCCGTTCTCGTGAACATACTTCACCAGGTCGTAAGGAGCCTGCAACTGCTTGGCTGCCTCATAAAGTTCATCCTCGCTCATAGAAACCAGGCGACGGATTTCGCTCTGCATCATACGCATGTGGGTAACAGCCTGAACCACATCACCTGTTCCTGGCTCACCCTTGGTACGGATCATCGTAGCACCCTCAGCAATACGGCGGAGCGCCTCGCCCAGGTTCTTGGCACCACAAACGAATGGCACGTCGAACTGAGTCTTGTCGATGTGATAAACATTATCTGCTGGAGAGAGCACCTCGCTCTCGTCAATATAGTCGATTTCTATAGCCTGAAGAATCTGAGCCTCAGCGAAGTGACCGATGCGGCACTTAGCCATTACAGGGATAGAAACAGCCTCCTGAATACCCTTGATCATCTTAGGGTCGCTCATACGGGAAACACCACCTGCTGCACGGATGTCAGCTGGAATACGTTCCAAAGCCATTACTGCGCATGCACCTGCTGCCTCTGCGATTTTTGCCTGTTCTGGAGTTGTTACGTCCATAATCACACCACCCTTGAGCATCTGAGCCAAGTTGCGGTTCAATTTTTGTCTATTTTCTGCCATAATTCTTTTAGTTTTATCTATTTATGCTTGCAAAGGAAACATTTTTCAGCGAAATAGCAGAAAAATGTTCCATTTTCTGCAAACATTGAGTCATTTTGTATAAAGGATGATTCGCAAATATATAAGAGATATTCCGAAATATGCAAGTCCGATGACAGACGAGGTATCGGTTTCATTCCAACCATCAACCGACAATGGAACAACTGCAATAGAAAAATGTAATGGTCAGTATCTGCGAGGGCAACAATCCTGCACAAGACAGGAACCAACCTACCAGCACGATGACCAGTGCCTTATTGCGTTTAAGCAAAAAAGGCTACATCTTCCGAAGTGACAGATATGAAATAGAAGACCCATTCTTCAGGAAATGGATACTCAAGAATATGATTGAGTAAGATTATATACAGAGAAATCGCCAGCGAAGCTTTACTACTGCTTAGCTGGCGATTCTGGGTAAGAGAGATTTATCTATGTTTCAACAAAAAAACTCGCTTCAAATTGGACTTTGATAGGATATCAAGAAGTTTCAACTCTATATTATTTGATTCTTTTTATTCCATCTCAAACGCATTTTAGTTTCCCAATTCCAACTGATTCTTCACAAGATTATAATATGCCCCTCGCTTGGCGGTTAAAGATTCATGGTTGCCAACCTCAACCACCTTTCCCTGGTCAAGAACTACGATTTGGTCGGCATTCTTTACGGTACTCAGGCGATGAGCAACAATCACAACCGTCTTGCCTTGATAGAACTTATCCAGGTTTTCCACGATATTACGCTCATTGTTGGCATCAAGCGAGTTGGTTGCCTCGTCCAGGAAGATATAGTCTGGGTTCTTATAAACAGCCCTTGCTATCAGGATGCGCTGCTTCTGTCCCTGGCTCAGTCCTACGCCATCACGCCCAATCTTGGTGTTGAACTTCAGCGGCAAGGCCATCACATAATCCCTGACGCAAGCTATCTCAGCAGCTTTCATCAAACGGGCTTCATCTATTTCTGCATCATCCACAGCTATGTTGCGCCCGATGCTCTCCGAGAAGATGACACCCTCCTGCATCACCACGCCACACTGCCTGCGCCACCATTTCCTGTTGAGCTGATTGATGTCGGTATTGCCAATGGTGATTTTTCCTTCCAGCACCGGGTAGTACCCCAGCATCAATCGGATGAGCGTGGTCTTTCCGCTGCCCGATGCTCCCACTATCGCCGTCACCTTACCTTGAGAAATATGAATATCCACCCCGTCTATTGTCTTTCTGAGGGCATGAGGATCATACTTGAACATGATGTTGCTGATATGGATACCATCCTCAGGATGATCAAGACCTGTCAGCAAGCCATCCTTCCCGTTCTCATCATCCATCTGATGAATCTCATTGATTCGTTCCAGACTGATTTTCACATCCTGCACGGAATAGAAGAAGTTCATGAGTTGCTCCACCGGCGAGTTGAGCTGTCCGATGATATATTGCACGGCGAGCATCATACCCAAGGTCATGTGCCCTTGGATTACCGCCGTAGCGGCAACCACCGTCACAACGATATTCTTCACCTCATTGATAAAAATACTTCCTGCCTCCTGGGTCTGCTGTAGTTTTAGAGATTTCTGCTGCACCCTGAAAAGATTCACCTGTGTCTCCTCCCACTCCTTCCGCTTGCGCTGCTCGCAATCCTGCAACTTGATTTCCTGCATAGAAGTGATGAACTCGTATGTTCTGTTGTTGTTGATGGCCTGCTGCTCGAAGAGTTCATAATCGAGCACCTTTCTTCGACGCAGGAAGAGAGCCATCCATCCTCCGTACAGGATGCTGCCAAATAAGAAGATGGCAAACACCACCTTATTATATATAAAGAGCACCACCGAAAACACCACGAAGGTAAGCATGGCAAAGGTGATGTTGAGCGTCTGCTGAGTGAGGAAGTTGTTCACACGGCTATGGTCGCTCATCCTTTGCATCAAGTCGCCCATCAGTTTGGTGTCGAAGAAAGACATCGGCAGTTTCAGAAGTTTGATGAAGAAATCGCTCACCAGGGAGATGTTGATACGCATGGAGATGCTGAGCAGGAACCATCGGCGGGCGAAGTCTATTGCTGTTCGGCTGATGGTGAGCATCAACTGGCCTAAGAGAATGAGCCAGATGAATCCAATGTCTTGGTTCTTGATACCGACATCCACGATGGATTGGGTAAGGAACGGCAACACCAGCTGCAGGGCACTGCCCGCAAGCAGTCCCAAGACAATCCAGGAGAATGCCTTGCGGTATTTCTTGAAATATCTGAAAAGAAACTTGAAGGAACGCTTCTCCTTCTGTCTATCTTCGCCTTCCATCTGATAGGTGAAGAAGGCAGGAGTGGTTTCGAAGAACATGGCGATACCCTTGTCCTCGTCATTAGAACGAGTGCTTATCCAATGCCGTCTGAATTCTTCAAGATTATAAGTTGTCTTTCCCTTGCCAGGGTCTGCGATATAGAATTTCTTGCCCTTCTTCATCTTATATAATACCACGAAATGGTTCTGGTTCCAATGAAGGATGCAAGGGAGCGGAGTCTCGCTAAGTTCCTCTATTGTAGCCCTAGCCGAAACCGTTTGAAATCCCAATATTCTTGCAGCCTCATTGATGCCCAGCATGGAGACACCTTCCGTTGTTGCAAAGCAAATCTTCGACAGAGAGTCCAAAGAGTATTCCCTGCCGAAATATCTACATATCATCTGCAAGCAGGTGATACCGCATTGCATGCTGTCATGCTGATGTTCTATCTTTATATGTGCCATTACTAAAAATGAAAAAATATAGACATTAATATTGTTCTACCTCGCAACTGATACTCCTTGCTCGTACGGCCCCCCTGAATAAACGGTATTGCCGTAGGTGCCCTGATTGAAAAGATTAAGCGCTATCAAACTCAACTCCATACCATTCCTAAAGCCACAACTGATGGAGGCATCGACAAGAGTAAGATGATTTTTATGGTTACCCCATGTCTTAGTTTCATTAGAAAATAGCAAAGAAAAGTCTATTCTTCCGGAATACCAAGTCTCTTCATTTCTACCTCTGCTGATGTTTGATTCTCTCTTTCTTTTATCTTATGGAAACGATATGTTAACGTCAATCCGACTTTTCGAGTTTCATACTTTGTATTAAAACTAGATCTAACATTATAGATCTGTCTACAAGCACGATTTCTATCTCCATTAAAAATATCATACCCATCTAATGATAACCGCAATCTATCGTTCAAGAAAGATTTTTGATACTCAAATTGACAGAAGAAGATGATTTTACATTTATCGACTCCATGTATCCACCCCAAACTTGTTGCCAAGACAGAGAGAGCAGGAAATGCTTAGGAAGCTTGAAATCATTATCAAAATTAAGAATTGTCGACGGATGTCCATCATGAAATGTTGTTCCATCAATACCCGGATAATGCATAATTGACTTCTGAAAGAATCCCGTCAACGATGCAGTATAGCATTTATAGGTCTTACGCCAATTCAACATCGCCGACAAAGCTTGACGATGCGACAAATTATCTTGTGACGAAACCGTTACTGCTGAGTTACCTTCCAAAGAATAAATCACCGGCAATAATGGACGATAAACATAATCATAATTTAATGTAAGAAACAAAGACTTATACATCAACAGATAAGACAAGCTATGAGTGATGGCTGTCTTCAACTGGCTATTACCCTTAGATTGCTCATAACGGTCACATACGTCACATTATCATTCATATCTGCATAATTAGCCCGCTCTGTTCCTATCGAATAGCTAAGATTCTGCACCAACAATCCATGACTATAGCTTAGGGTTACCGATGGCAAGAATGTATTATCACTATGCGTCTCAATCACAGACGCCTTTTCATTTTTCCGACAAGAATATAGATTTTGATAACGTATTCCTGTACTCAAGGAAAAGTCCCCCAAGGGTAATTCGTAGTTGATAAATACTGCATTTTTAACTTCCTTATTCTCAAAGCGACCATCGAACTTCAACCGTTCATAATCTATCTTGTCTATTCCCTCACTATAGCTGAAATCATATCCCATACCCAAAGTGCCCCACTTTCCAAAATCATGGGTAGCATGGAAATTAGAAGCCAGGACATTCCATTTAGAATGTCCCATATATGAAACCTCAGAACTCGTATCTATATGATTTTCCTTTAAAGCAGAATTAGTGTTCGATGCTTTAGAAATATAATCCATCACTACACTCACGTGCCAGGCATGATTCAAACTTGCATCATAATACATATTGACATGATGCGTAAGGAGGTTGTTTTTGGATTTATTCTTATCAAAGAGATAATATGCAGGTCCTGCATTTGGCACTACACTAAATGTATCCCGAGTCTCAACCTTTCCATCCGTGTACATTCCACTATAAAGCATTCCCAGTTCTGATTTATCAGACAGATGATAAGTCATACCAGCAGAATAAGTATGACTACCGGAATGCGTCAAGCTTTCAATATGTTGCATTTTATTCCAAATGGTATCAGCTAATACCTGTTTATCATAATCAGAACTTTCGGAAGCATTATTTCTCCTATAGTAATACTTACCATACAAATCTATTTTTCCGGAATTGTATGTTGAAGAGAAACCTGTTTTATGAGCCAAATGCTTTGCCTGAGTGACATTTCCGATGACATTAAATGCCACACCCTCTCCTAAAATTTTAGTTTTTATATCAACCACAGGTGAACCCGATGTGTCATAATCCGCCCCAGGCATAGCAACGATTTTTAAAGATTTGATTTGATCAACTGGTAAGTTATCGATAAGACTTTGATCTCTCACCTTACGCCCGTTTAAATAATAGACCGGTGCTCCCTTACCCAACACATTGAACGAATTTCCTACATGTAAGACACCAGGAACCTTTCCAATCAGTTCATATATATCATTCTGATGGTTAAGATAGAATCATGCTCTACATCTACGAGTAAATTATGACCAGACAACTTTATGTTTTTGCGATGCCCTATCACCTCTACATCAGATAGAGAGATTGCTGTAGAATCCGAGATACCGGTCATGTTTTTGGCAACAACGCTACTATCAGAATCAAGGATAGCAATGTTTGCAGGAACATCACCTTTGTTAGCTCCCATATCCCTTGCTATTATATTTCTAGCACTAGCAATTTGACATAAAATTACCATAAAGAAACAGAGAGCAACTAGAATTTTATTACATTTCATACTTATTTTTATCATTAAAAAATTCACAAAATGTTATATCTAAAACTTTTTCTGTATAAGAAACAGGAGGACAAACGTTACGGAACAAACATCGAGAACAAAATTTTGCCTTTCTCCGCACCATACTCCACAAAGATTCATCAGACAACAAGTTCTCTAAATGGACATTGGACCAATCCATAAGATTCCCCAATACAGAGTTAAAGTTCTGCATCAAATCACCTTTGTCGTTAATATATAAATCTCCCCAATAATTAAAATTAATCCATTCGTTTCGTATCATTTCCTTACATTGTACAGACATACTTAGAATATCTTGTATACTATAGCACATCATATTTCTAATTTTTTCTTCACAACATGCATTTAAGTCAAAAGATATTTTTAACTTGGGGTTATTAGAGATACCGGCTATCGTAAGATTATTTAGTTCATATTCATTTTTAACTAAAAAATCTACTACAGAAACTCGTGTATCATTAAATATCTGTTCAATCTGCTTCACAAACCATCCTGACTCATATACTAAAATACAATATTTACAGTTTAAATCTTCTAACGAGTGTTCAAGTTTTACATAATCCTCTATCGACATCAATAAGAATATCTCATAGTGTCCTTCCATTTCTGACAAGATATTTTTTATGTTAAAAAAAGAAAGTTCATCTATACAAACAAAAAGCTTCTGCAAATAGGTAAAAAGTCCGACTTTATTCTTCAAGTTTTGAAACATTTGGGAATCCATAACATGATACTGTTTCCTCATATTATGAGAAAACACATCAATAGAATCTGTACAACTGACAAATATTCTTTTTACTAAAGAGAAGACTTTATCTGTTTTATTAACATCTAACACGTTTTTAAAATTATCAGACAAATAGGATAATCCATCAGATAAATATACTTGTTCGGAGTTTGATACTCTAGACACTACACCCTTTTTCTCTATCGCTATTTTTTGAGCCAATCGATTATTTATAGGGGTTTCAAACAATAATAAATTAATTCTATTCTTTAACTTGACTTTTCCCTCAAATTCTTCAATCATTACAGAAGACTGAAGTGTGTCATACAAGAGTATTTTATTATCTATATAATCAGCATACACAAACGGAAATAATCTTATAAGGATCATAATTTTAAATTTTATTGTTCAACATTTCCTCAAGTTCATCTATAGCTCGGTTATGAGATACGAAACATTTCCCACCTTCAACAGATTCACTTTCGGCAAAATAGCAACAATTACATCCTTTAATTTTATAACAATCAGCACATTGTGCCTTGTGTTTATCAAATATTTTCTTATAATATCCATTAATCTTATTTAGATATAAATGTACCCCTTCTTTAGAAATAAAACCAAATTTAAATTTCCAAGAAGACTTCTCACATAAAAAAATACTTCCATCTACAGATACAAAAACTTTCGAAGAAAAAAGAAAACAGCTATTCGTCAACATAACCATTCCATTGTCTACGCAACAAACCATCTACTTTTTCAATAGAGCGTTTGCTCCATAAGTAGCATTGTCCACTTTTCATCGGGAATAAAGAAGTATATACATTTGGATAATTCGTCTTCATTTTAATTATTTCATCTGTAGAATATTCATGCATCTTAAAAATCTCTTGATAGTACTTGACGTTTTTCCTTACATCAGTCTCTACTACATTAGAAAAGAGAGGTGTTTTATTCCATTTAGAAAAGAAAATCAAAGCATCCAAACAATTACTTTTCCCATGAAGAACTGTAGAAAAATTCACATTCTTTTGAAAAAAACAGGATAAAGAAGCATAGAAGAAGATTAATAATTTTTCACAACAATGTTAAAGCTTTCTTATTCCATTTTTTAATTACTCTATATTGATTATTTTTTTCATTTCCATCAAGACTTATTAATATATGAAAATGATGCTCTACTAAATATGACATATACTTATCCAACAATATACCATTAGTTGTTATTACATAAGTGATATGAACATCAGGCATCAACTGATCTGCCAATGTTACGCATTGCTGTATTTTACTGAAAGCCAATAAGGGTTCACCACCATAAAATGAAATTTGAAAATCAGCACGATTTCCATTTTTAATTCTTAATTTCAATAAGACTTCTAAATATTCACGAACATCCATATCAGCTTTCCACTCTGCAGCAGTAGTGTTTTGGACATATAAACTTCCATAACAGCAATATCTACAAGCAAGATTGCATTCCTTGGTAACTGCCAATATGATATTAGGAACTCTAGCCAAAGAATCTAATACCATATTTTCATCAACTTTAGGATATTGGCTTAGCTCGCAATGATAAAAAGAATTTGCCTTTAAAAGCATTTGTATAAAATTACTAATACTTCCTTCTGGATTATTATTCTTATACTTTTCCAACAATTCACTAAATGTATATTTTCGAAATGCAAAATATACATTTTATCACAAGGATAAAGACTTCCATCCATGCAATCATATACATAATATAATCTATTATATTG
>ENA-OQDW01000167-OQDW01000167.1-human-gut-metagenome-genome-assembly--contig:-NODE-167-length-26653-cov-6.863756_pt1 | contig 26653 bp, 32 predicted proteins | sample MGYA00242784_ERZ504613 | MGnify/ENA primary metagenome ERZ504613 (study PRJEB26092, sample SAMD00036330) | human gut metagenome | host: Homo sapiens | study: EMG produced TPA metagenomics assembly of...
GCCGGCAGCTGCGGCGCGTTCGCGCCTGCTGCTAGGGTGACTTTGGGTCGATTGGGGTTTGGTCTGCACAATTCGCGGTATTATGTTGCGGAGTTTTGAAAGGAGCCGCTGGTGGTCACGACGACGTTTGCTTCGCCTTTGGGCGAAATCTTGCTTGCCGCTGATGGCCGCGGTCTGACGGGACTTTGGTTTGAGGGGCAGGAGCATTTTGGCTCCACGCTTCTCCGGGAAGACTCCGAACATGTTGAAGGCGCCGACGCGGTTTCCGGTACCGGTGGCATGTCGTCGGTAAGTCCCGCAAATGGTGCGGCCTCTTCGGTGCTTGAGCGTTCCTGGGCTTGGCTGAATGCTTATTTTGCGGGGCAGGAACCTCGGTTTACGCCGCCGTTGCATTTGATTGGCACGGCGTTTCAGCATGAAGTTTGGTACGAGCTGCTTTCTATTCCGCGTGGCGAGGTCGCCACGTATGGCGAGATCGCCCAGCGTGTTGCGGCTCGACATCGTGTGCCGGGAAATGAGGCACCCGTTGTGTCTCCCCGTGCCGTGGGGGCCGCGGTCGCGCGTAATCCCATTTCGATTATTGTGCCGTGCCATCGCGTGGTTGCCGCCGATGGTTCGCTCAACGGATATGCCGGCGGCCTCGACCGCAAGGAGTGGTTGCTTCGGCTTGAGGGCGCGTACGAGGACTAACGTTCAAGCACTTTGCATGGCCAAGACACCCTGAAAGAACGAGTCGCCGTCCTTTCGCGGCCGGCATGCGTCCAAGCGCTCGGCATATGTGCCTTAAGTTTGGCTAAGCCCTATCCAGCGTTTTAGAAACGTGCAGGTTGAGCAGCTAAGGCTGCGCTAAGGCGGCTGGCGGTGCGCTATCATCGGCAATATCGAAATCTGTATAGCCGCGCGCCAAAGGAACAACTATGAAGCTGATGCTTGCCGAGGACGAACCCGGCCTCTCCCGTGCCCTTACCGCGATTCTTCAACATAGCGACTACGAGGTCGACACTGCCCTCGACGGTCTGACGGCGCTCGAATATCTGCTCGCCAACGACTATGACGCCGCAATCCTGGACATCATGATGCCCGGCATGGATGGCATTGAGGTGCTCAAGCGCACACGCGCCGCCGGTAAGCGACTGCCCATCATCATGCTCACGGCAAAAAGCGAGGTGTCCGATAAGGTCGAGGGCCTGGATGCCGGTGCCAACGACTACCTGACCAAGCCGTTCGCCGCCAAGGAGCTGCTCGCACGCATTCGCGCCATGACGCGTGCCGCGACGGCAATTGACGCCACGACGCTCAGCGTGGGCAACGTGCGCCTCGACACGGCATCGTGCACACTCGTGGGCCCTTTGGGCGAGGAGCACCTGGCCAATCGAGAGTTTCAGCTTATGGAGCTCTTTATGCGCAACGCCGGCACGCGCATGCCCACCGAGCGTCTGATGCTCGGGGTTTGGGGTGAGGACGCGCCCGAAGGCGCCAACGTGGTGTGGGTCTACATCTCGTACCTGCGCAAAAAGCTGACGGCGCTTGGTGCCAACGTGGCCATCCGTGCATCGCGCAACCAGGGCTATTCGCTCGAGGTTGTTGAAGAGGGCGAATAGGCGTGAGCGCGAGTGCGTGGTGGAAGCGCACGACGGCAAAGCTCGGCATGGGCGCGGACTCGGGTAATCCGGGGCGCGCCGATGCTGCCAGTGCAATGGGACGTCGCCTGCGTCGTAAGTTCATCCTGGTTGCCATGGGTGCCGTGACCGCCGTGCTTACGCTTATCATCGCCGGCATCAATATCGTCAACTACTCGCATGTCTGCAAGATGGCCGACGCTCGTCTGGGCTATATCTTGGCGGGCAAGGACGGCATCGATTGGACGGATGAGCCTAAGGCCGATCCCGGTCAGGATGCGGTTGCCGGCAAGGTTGCTACCGGTAACCGGGCAGCCGTTCGCGATGGGCATTTTGAAGGCATGACGGCGGAGTCTCCCTTCGACACGCGCTACTTTACGGTGTCGATTGCCGGCGGGCAGGTGACCGATGTCAACACGGCTCGCATTGCCGCGGTGGGCGCCAAGCGTGCCGCCCGCATCGCTGCAGGACTGTATTCCAAGGGTTTGACCTCGGGCTTTTCTGGTAACTACCGCTATACGGTTACGGTTCAGGGCGACGAGACAACCTATGTATTCGTCGACTGTTCACGCGAGCTCACAAGCTTCCATTCGTTTTTAAGCGCGAGCGTGGCCATCAGCTGCATTGGCTGGCTGGCGGTGTTGGCAATTGTGGCGGGTGCCTCGGGCGCGGTGATTCGACCGATGGTCGAGAGCTACAGCAAGCAAAAGCGCTTTATTACCGATGCGAGCCACGAGATCAAGACGCCGCTGGCCGTGATTGATGCCGCTAACGAGGTACAGGAAATTGAGAGCGGCGAGAGTGAGTGGACGCAGAGCATTCACGAGCAGGTCGCGCGGCTGACGGCACTTACGGAGCGTCTGGTATTTTTGGCTCGCATGGACGAGGGCTCGGCGGGCTTTGCCATGACATCGTTTGATCTTTCGGAGGCGGTGGACAAGGCGGCGGCGCCGTTTGAATCGGTGGCGGTTTCGCGCGGCAAGCGGCTGTCGACGTCGATCGCGAGCGGTGTGCGGGCCCATGCCGATGCCGCGGCAGTGGCGCAGGTTGTTGAACTACTGCTGGACAATGCCACACGCTACGCAAGCGAAGACAGCGTTATCGAGCTGAGCCTGCGTGCTGTTTCGCGCGGTGCGGGCAAAGGCTCGGCCGAGCTTGTCGTTTCGAACGCCGTGGACGAGCTGCCCGAAGGCGACCTAGATCGATTGTTCGACCGCTTCTATCGTGCGGACGTGTCGCGCAGCTCCAAGACGGGCGGCTCGGGCGTGGGCCTATCCGTGGTGCGTGCCATCGCCGAAGCCATGGTGGGAGCGCTTCTGTCTGCGGCCACGGCAACCAGATCACCTTCACCGTCCGCCTCTAAAACCTGCCAAAATGAACCTGTCCCTTTTTGGTCGGTGCGAAATGGGTAATACTAAGGAGTTATCCGACCAGATGGGAATTAATCGATGGCTTATATCGAATTCAAAGACGTCATCAAGGCGTACGGCGAGGGCGATGCCCGCATTCACGCGCTCGACGGCGCGAGCTTTACCGTTGAGCGCGGCGAGCTCGCCATTATCCTGGGCGCCTCGGGTGCCGGCAAGACTACGGCGCTCAACATCCTGGGTGGCATGGATACGGTAACCTCCGGCACTGTGACGGTGGACGGGCGCGACGTGAGCTCCGCTAACGAGGCGCAGCTCGTGGAATACCGCCGCGCCGACGTCGGCTTTGTCTTCCAGTTCTACAATCTGGTCCCCAACCTGACGGCGCTCGAAAATGTTGAGCTTGCGGCGCAAATCTGCCCTGATTCGCTCGATGCCGAGCAAACGCTTTGCCAGGTTGGCTTGGGTGAGCGCCTCGCCAACTTCCCCGCGCAGCTTTCGGGCGGCGAGCAGCAGCGCGTGTCCATTGCCCGCGCACTGGCAAAGAACCCCAAGCTGCTTTTGTGCGACGAGCCCACGGGCGCACTTGACTATAAAACCGGCAAGCAGATCTTGCAGCTGCTGCAGGACACTTGCCGCAAGCAGGGCATTACGGTCATCATCATCACCCACAACTCCGCGCTGGCGCCCATGGCCGATCGCCTGATCCGCTTTAAGAACGGTCGCGTGGAGAGCGAGACGGTCCAGCAAAATCCCGTGCCTATCGAGACGATCGAGTGGTAGCGCCCATGGATCAGGACCGCCAAAACAGCCAACGCCGCGACGCGCAGAACACGGAGCGCGAGCAGGATTTTACGACCTACCGCACTGCCCAAAGCTCAAACGATATGGTGCCGACGGTGTTTCGCCGCGGTGTCTACCGCACGATTCGCGGCAGCCTCAAACGCTTCTTGTCTATCGTCGTGATCACCGCGCTCGGCGTGAGCGTGATGTGCGGCCTTAAGGCGGGTTGCGAGGACCTGTGCGATTCGGTTGACGCCTACTTCGACCAGCAAAATGTCTATGACATTAACGTGCAGTCGACCTATGGCCTGACTGACGATGATCTCGACGCATCCAAGAGGTCGATGGCGTCGAAACGGCCGAGGGCATCTACACCGAGACCGCCTACACCGCCGTGGGCACAACGCGCGAGCGCGTGGTCGTGCAAAGTCTCTCCAAGGAGAATATCGATCAGCCAGTGCTCGTGAACGGCGATTTGCCCGAGAGCGCCGATGAGGTCGCGGTGACTTCGAAGTTCCTGAAGGCTTCGGGCAAAAAGCTCGGCGATACGGTGAGCTTTGCTGCCAACGATGCGAACTCGTCGAACCAAAGCGCCAAGGATCAGTTTGCCGATGGCGATTACACCATCACGGCCGAGGTTCTCGATCCCACTGATGTGAGCTCCGACTCGACGGTCAACGCCTTCCGTGCCGCCTCGGCGGCGGACTATAAGTTCTATGTGAGCGAGGACGCCGCGACATCTTCTTCCTACTCCGCGGTCCACGTGGTCGTCGAGGGAGCCAAGGATCTCAACTCATATTCGGATGCCTACGCGGCAAAGATCAATGAGGTCAAGGGCAATATAGAGAAGATCCGCGAGAAGCGTGAGAAGGCGCGCGCTCAGGAGCTGACGGTCGACACGCCGACAAGCTTGGATGCGGCCGAGCGTCAGGCCGCCATGCTCTTTGGGATCGAGCAGGACAACATCAATCGCATGGCCGAGGGCAGCGACGAGCGTGCGCAGGCGCAAGCCGACCTGGACCAGCGCCGTGCCGCCGCCGACCAACAGTTTGCCGACGCCCGCGCCGAGCTTTCCGACCTGGGCGAATGCACCTGGTACATCCAGGACCGCGGCAATATCGCAAGCTACTCGAGCGTGGAGAGCGATAGCTCGTCAATTGAAGCCATCGCCACGGTGTTCCCGTTCATCTTCTTTATCGTCGCCGTGCTCATCAGCCTTACCACCGCCACGCGTATGGTCGAGGAGGAGCGCACGCTCATCGGCCTGTATAAGGCGCTCGGCTATTCGCGCGGACGCATCCTGTCCAAATACGTGGACTATGCGCTGTGGGCTTGTCTGATCGGCGGCGTGCTCGGCAACATCATCGGATTTGTGGGCCTGCCGCTGTTCCTGTTTACGGTGTTCGACGACATGTACTCGCTGCCCCAGATGCTGCTTTCGTACGACATCGTGTCCTCGATCGTCTCGGTGGCGCTGTTTGCCGTGGGCGTGGTGGGCGCCACGATTATCGCCTGCCGCCACGAGATGGCCGAGACCCCGGCCTCGCTTATGCGTCCCAAGGCCCCGCGCGCTGGCTCGCGCATCTTGCTCGAGCGCATCGGCTTTATCTGGCGCCGCATGGGCTTTTTGAACAAGGTCGCTGCACGCAACCTATTCCGTTACAAAAAGCGCGCCTTTATGACCATCTTTGGCATCGCGGGCTGTACGGCGCTTGTGATTTGCGGCATGGGCATCCGCGATACGTCGGTGGCGCTTTCGCCCAAGCAGTACGGGCATATCACGCGCTATGACCTGCTGGCGGTTGCCAATCCCGACGATTTTTCGCAGACGTGCGCGGCATTGGATGAGCGAAGCGCAGCCAAGGATTCCGACGTGACCGTGACTTCGACGCTGCCGATTATGACCGACAACGTCACCTTTACATTTGGCGGCAAGAGCGAGACCGTGCAGCTGATCGTGGTGCCCGATGACCGCACGAACGACCTGGACGACTACGTGCGTCTCGAGGATGAGTCCAAAGAGCCACTGTCTTTGCGTGACGGAGACGTGTATCTGAGCAAGAGTTCACAGCTGGTTCTTGGGATTCAGCCGGGCGACACGGCGCAGGTCCAGGATTCGTCGCTCAACGTCGCCAAGGTCAAAGTCAGCGACATCTCGCTCAACTATTTGGGCAACACGCTCTATATGACGCAGGGCACCTATGAGCGCGCGTTCGGCCGAAGCGCGCGTCTTAACGGCATCTTTGTGCTGCTTAAGGGCTCGTCGGCCGACCAGATTGCGTTTAGCAAGAATCTTAAGAGTGACGGTTGGCTCACCATCTCGAGCACGGCCGAACATTGGCAGAACTACGAGGCGAACTTCACTATCATCAATTCCGTCGTGGTGCTCGTGACCTTTATGGCGGCGTGCCTGTCGTTTGTGGTGGTGTTTACGTTGTCCAACACGAATATCTCCGAGCGCGAGCGCGAGCTGGCGACCATCAAGGTGCTGGCTTCCGCCGTGGCGAGGTACACCATTACGTCAACAAGGAGACGTTGATCCTCACGGCGATTGGCACCGCACTGGGCGTGCCGCTGGGTGGCCTGCTTGCCGAGAGCTTTACGTACATCCTGCAGATGCCGTCGCTGTACTTTGACGTTGAGGTCGAGCCGCTAAGCTACGTGCTCGCCGTAGTGCTTTCCTTCGGCTTTACGTTTATCGTCAACCTCGCCACCAACCGAACGCTCAACAAGATCGACATGGTCGGCGCCCTCAAGAGCGCCGAGTAACCTGTCCTGGGATTCAAGTTCTAGCGAGCTGCCGACGCGCCCGCAGCAGCATTTTTGCATAAACCGCCCCGCCAAATGCATACTTTGACGGGGCAGTTGCTTTTTGCCCACAGGTACCCCAGGGGGCGCCGTGCAAATTCCGGAGTATTCAGCGTCCCGGGGTCCGCGGGCGCGGGGGCGGGGGTGCAAAACTGCGCTGAAAGCCCCGATTCTGAGTCCCAACGCCTCTAGAGCCGCTCGTTTTTTTACAGGATGCGGCCCATGGTGCCTGCCTTTCGCCCAAAATCCAGTATGCAGGCACCCTCGGCTGCTGAATACTCCCAAAAATGCACGCCGCATCCTACCCCAGGCACCCGCAGCAAGAAGACGAATAGTCTCGGCCTCCCCAGTCACCGTAGGAGGCCCCAGAGCTTACCTCCCAAATCTTTCCGCAGGACGGAAGGATCCCGCCGCGCGAAGCGCACGGCGGGATCCTGACATGTCCGAGACGATTTGGAGGTAAGCCCTGGGGTCTCCGATGAGAGCAGTTTCGGCCGAGGCTATTCGCCGCCGAAGCTGATGCCCAGCGCCTTGGCCTCGCGCACCAGATCACTCTGGGGGTCGACATACTTGAGCTTGCCGGCGACTTCCTCGAGCGGCATGTGGCACATCTTGCCGTCACGCAGGGCGATCATGTAGCCAAACTCGCCGCGTAGGCAGCCGAGTGCCGCCTCGACGCCGCACTGGGTCGCAAAGATGCGGTCCTGGGCGTCGGGCTGGCCGCCGCGCTGCGTGTGGCCGGGGATGGCGACACGGGTCTCGCGACCAGTCTTGGCTTCGATCTCCTTGGCGATGTCGTAGACAATCGAGGGGCTCGTACGCTCGGCGAGCTTCTTCTTGTACTCCTTCTTGGACAGCGCCGCGTCCTCCTTGGAGATGGCGCCCTCGGCGACGGCCACGATGGTAAAGCGGCTGCCGGTTTCCATGCGATGCTCGATGGTCTTGATGACGTTATCCATGTCGTAGGGGATCTCGGGAATCAGGATGACATCCGCGCCGCCCGCGACGCCGGCGTACAGTGGAATCCAGCCAACCTTGTGGCCCATGATCTCGATAACGAACACGCGCCCATGGCTCGAAGCGGTGGTGTGGATGTCGTCGATGCACTTGGTGGCGACGTCGATGGCGCTCGTAAAGCCAAACGTCAGCTCGGTGCCCCAGGTGTCGTTATCGATGGTCTTGGGCAGGGCGATAACGTTGAGGCCCTCTTCGCGCAGGCGGTTGGCGGTCTTGGTGGAGCCGTTGCCGCCCAGCATAAACAGGCAGTCGAGCTGCAGCTTATGATAGGTGTGGACCATTGCGGGTACCTTCTCGACGCATCGGCCTCGGGAATATCCAGACGCTTGAACGGCGTGCGGCTCGTGCCCAGGATGGTGCCGCCGCGGGTGAGGATGCCGCTAAAATCGGCGGGCGACATGACGCGGAACCTGCTGTAGATAAGGCCCTGGTAGCCGTCCTCAAAACCATAGATCTCGATAGGTTCTTCGCTATTGGTCATAAGCGTTTTGACGATGCCGCGCATGGTGGCGTTGAGCGCCTGGCAGTCGCCGCCACTGGTAAGAAGACCGATCCTGAGCATGATGAATCCTTCCGGGCAAGTTATAACATGCGCATAAGTTTACCCCCGCACACTGTTGATACGGGGGTAAAACGTGTTAGCTCAAGCGTATGGAAATGTAAGCAACGTCAGGGAACGTAAGGTCGACGGGCCTGGCTCCTTACAGTGCGAAGGCATCGACGTTGCCCCAGTGGCGGCGCAGCGTGATGGCGGCAGCGGGCTCGGTATTGTCAAAGACGACCGACCACTGCGTGTTGCTGGTGATGTCTTCCGGATTGGGCTTTTGCGCCGCAGCGCGTAGGGCCTTCCAAGCGACTGCCTCGTCTTGGGCGCCGACATGGGCGTCAAGGACATCGGCGATTGCGACGGCGCGCTCTTTACCATGGCCCAGCTCGCCATTCTTTTGGTTGGGCAGCACTTCGTCGCCATAGCAGGCGTAGAAGTTCGTGACCTGGCGAACAGGGGTCGCTTTGAAAGCACGGTCCGGATCGCGCGGATCCCACTCTACTACGCGCGCGTCACCGGCGGCGTCGTTGATAAAGAAGTGGTAATCGCGTCCTGCCATGGCGTGCATGTCGTAGGCGGAAAGCAGGTCGACAGCTTCTTGCGTGGTGGCGGCACGGTCGAGCACCAGACGGATGGCGAGTGAGGTATTGATGACGGGGCGTTGCGCGTCCTGGTCACAGGGCTTGGAATCCAGAGTGAGTACGGCAATGGACACGCCGCATTCGTTAACACCGTCGAGCTGGGCAAACGGCCCATGAGTGCGGCGGCACGTCCGGCGACGGAGTCAAGCGGAGTGTTATCGCCCAGGTTGTTAAGGGCGGCAAACCCGATGGAGGCATAGCCGTCGCGTGGGTGATTGCGCACCAGCAGTGCCGAGGTGTCGTCCTTAAGTCGTAATTGCGACCGGTGCGCACGCGGCCTTCGGCATCTACGGCGACAAAAGCGCTGCAGGCAAACTGGGGCGCCTGGACATGTACCGGCACACCGGGCAGCACCTGCGCCACCACGGCATCGATGTAGCCTGGTCGTCGCGCACGCCAGCGGCGATGATGCGATCAAGATCGTAGTCGTAGGCGATGTCGATTGCGTACAGGTCATAGCTATCCGCGTAGCCGGTCAAGCGTTTGAGCGACGCGGCGGACTTGATTTGCTTGCGGTAAACGATACCGGTGGCAGCGGCAAGGCCGACGGCGACTCCCGCGACACCGCAGGCGATGGCAATGTTACGTGGCTTCATGACGGCTCCTCTCGTCCTGTTAGCGTAATTGTCGCAAAAGGAGCGCGGGCATGATGGCTCAACTTGGTGAGCGGCGCGGGATTAAACATGGAATGAAGAGTGCGGCGCTGGCGTGGCGGGGTATGCTGGAGGGGACCATCAACCCAGCGAAAGGGGAGAGCATGACGGATCAGGAAACGCCCGAGCGCGCGCACGTGACGGCCGACGATATCGAGGCCGCCAACGACCTTATCGACTTTATCGAGGCGTGCCCCAGCATGTTCCATACGGCGGCGACCATTATGGCCGAGCTCGACGAGGCGGGCTTTACCTACCTGCCCGAGAATGCGGCGTGGGACATCGAGCCAGGCGGGCGTTATTACACGCAGCGCAACACCTCGAGCGTTGTTGCCTTTAAGGTGGGCGAGGACCTGGCTGCTACGTGGGGCGAGGACGGCGTTGCCGGCGACTATCATTTTCAGCTCACGGCGTCGCACAGCGATTCGCCGACGTTTAAGGTCAAGGCCGTGCCCGAGCTCGACGGCGCAGGCGAGACGCTGCGCCTGAACACCGAGCCTACGGCGGCATGATCGACTACACCTGGTTCGACCGCCCGCTGGCGCTCGCGGGCCGCGTGTTGGTACGCGAAGGCGACCGTATTGAAAGCCGCCTGCTTGCCACCGAGCGCGAAGTCGCGATTATCCCGAGCCTTGCCATCCATATGAATCGTGGCGTTAACGAGGGCTTTGCGCCCAACCGCGCCGTCGACCTGTGCCCGCTCATCAGCGCCGGTGAGCTTAAGCAGGGCGATTTTGATGCCCTGGTTGCCGACGAACTGGACGTTGAGCCCGAGCAGATCCTGGGCCGCGATCTGTTCCTGGTCAATCGTCAGGATGCGCGCATTTGGGGCTGGGCCGACGAGTTTATCTCGACGCCCAAGCTTGACGACCTGGCCTGCGCCTACACCTCGCTGCAGGCATTTTTGGGTGCCGAGAACGCGCACGACGTTTCGGTCTTTTGCTGCTTTGATAATGAGGAGGTTGGCTCCGAGACCAAGCAGGGCGCCATGTCGACGTTCTTGGCCGACGCGCTGCGCCGCATTAACGGATCGCTGGGCTTTGACGACGAGTCGTATCATCGCGCCCTTGCCGCATCGATGCTCGTGAGCTGCGACAACGCGCATGCCGTGCACCCCAACCACGCCGAGAAGTGCGACGCCCGCAGCCAGGTGGTGCTCAACGGCGGTATCGTCATCAAGGAGGCAGCCAACCAGCACTATTGTACCGATGCCTTTAGCCGCGCGGTGTTCCAAGCTATTTGCGATGACGCCGACGTGCCCACGCAGGCCTTCGCCAACAAGAGCGATATGGCCGGCGGATCCACGCTCGGCAATCTGTCCAATATGCAGGCGAGCATGCATGCCGTGGACGTGGGCCTGCCGCAGCTGGCCATGCACTCGAGCTACGAGACCGGCGGCGTGCGCGACGTGATGTACGCCATCCGCGCCCTCACGGCTTTCTACGAGCGAAACCTAACCATCAACGGCGCCGAAAGCGCGGAGCTCTAAAACCTGCTAAAAGGGACAGGTTTATTTTGCAGGTTTTATCTGGGCAAATGCAAAGGGTGAAACCGAGCTAGATCGGTGGTACGTGGCCGCCGAGGTGCAGTGCACCTCGGCGGCTTTTTGTGCACAGAGTGCGGCTAATGCTAATAAATACTATACGTGCTTTACGTATCTACCATAGAGTTTTATGATGATTTTAAAGTATTAAGGAGGGGTCATGACCACAACAGCCGCTCAGATCAACGTACGTCTCGATGCCGATCTTAAAAGGAGCGGGGACGCCGCTCTCTCCAGGGCCGGTATGACGCCGAGCCAAGCGGTGCGAGCGCTCTGGCAGCTTGCAGCGTCGCTGGCCGATCGCCCCGGTGCGCTCGAGGATATCCTGCTGCCCAGTCGTGTCCGGGCGGAACAGCGCGAGCGCGAAAAGGCCGCTAAACGTAAGCTCGAGCTCATGGATCAGGGGTCGAAGCTGTTCGCTGCCGCTTGCCGTGAGTCGGGAATCGATATGGTCAAGGCTCAGCCTCGGGCGATGAAGAACTCAAACGGAACGCTACGCGGATCGCTACGGCGAGGAGATGAGCTGGCTCTATGAGTGAGGCTCCAAGGCGCATCTTGGTTGACACCAACGTGTGGCTCGATTACTTCATTCCCTCACGACGTGGTCGTTCGGTGGCGATTGAGTTTTTACGCGATGCATGCACGGCGCAGGTGGATTTGCTGTATGCGGCGACATCGTCCAAAGATCTGTTCTATTTGATTTCGAGCGAACATAAGGCGTGGTATCGGCGCGAGCATGGCTCGCTATCCCAAGATGCCGCCGTGGCGGCGACATCACTTGCATGGGATTGCCTCGACGTGTTGTCGCAACTTGCCACGCCGGTACCCTGCGACCTGAGTGACATATGGATGGCGAGCAAGCAGCGTAAGCTCCATAGCGATTACGAAGACGATTTAATCATTGCGGCAGCAATGCGCGCAAAGGCAGACCTTCTGGTCACCAACGATGCCAAACTCTGTTCACACGCACCCGTCGCAGCAATGAGCGCAGAAGACGCAAAGAATTACTTAGCAACGCTCTAGCAATTTGAAGACCCTGCAGGTCGAATAAAAGTCAGCGAGAGCCCACAGGTAGGGCCGCGCCAGCAAAGCGCCGCAGGTTGAACAAAAGTCAGCGAGAGCCCGCCAGAGTGAGCAAGGTGCCTTGAAAGAGGAGGCATTGACCTTCTGGTCATGCCCGACGATTGAAAGGCAGATTGCCGCTCTGGCGGGCTCGCAGCGTCGAGGGGTTCCGGCGTTTGGAAAACGCCGGAACAATCAGTGTTCGATCCAGCAGCGCAGGGTCTCGCCGGCCTGCAAGTGACGCAGATTCTCTGCGGCAATGTCGACCACATTGTTGAGCGTAGCTCCAAGTGGAACCAACCGGAGACGTGCGGCGTGATGAGCATGTTGGGCGCATCCCACAGCGGGCTTGCGGCGGGCAGCGGCTCGGGGTCGGTGACGTCGACCGCGGCGCCGGCGAGATGTCCCGACTCCAGAGCGGCAACCAAGTCCTCGGCGACCACAAGATCGCCGCGACCGCCGTTGGCAAAGAAGGCGCCCGGCTTCATCGCGGCGAAGAACTCGGCGTTCGCCAGGCCGCGGGTCTCGGGTGTGCTGGGCATAAAGGATGCGACGACATCGGCCTCGGCCAGGCGCTCAGACAGGGCATCCATGCCGTCCATGTCCTCAAATACAATGGGGTAGACGAGCGGATGGCGCTTGATGCCGCGGACGTGTGCGCCCATGCTGCGGCAGAGCGTGGCAAAGTGGCCGCCGATATCGCCTGCGCCCAGCACCAGCACGTTGGCATTTTTGAGCGAGGTAACCGGCCCCAAATCCTCCCAGCGATGCTCGCGCTGCAAGTCGTGATAGCCGGGCAGGCGCTTCATCATAGAAAGAACCATGGCAAACATGTGCTCGCTTACGGCCTGGCCGTAGGCGCCCACCGAGCAGGAAAGCTTAGCGTCGGCTGGCACGGTGCCGGCGGCCAAGTAGTCGTCATAGCCGGCGGTCTGCAATTGCAACAGCTGGAGGTGCTTGCACGCGGTAAGCAGGGCAGGGTCGATGTTGCCCAGGATCACGTCGCATCGGCGACCTGCTCGTGCGTGGCGGCGTCGGCGCTCGTGTAGATAAAGTCCTCGCCCGGAGCGCTCGACTCAAGAATTGCGCGATGACGGTCGTTGACGGGCAACAAAACCAGAATGTTCACAAGCAGTCCTCTCCGCTCGACCTGCCAAAAAGGGACAGGTTAATTTTGGCAGGTTTTATCAGGCAAAACGCTCAAATAAAACGCCGGATGCAAGACGGGCGTGCCCGTCGGCATCCGGCGCATCCACAGCTACCAGCTGAGCAGCTCGTAACCGTCCTCGGTCACCACGAGCTGTACCTCGCACTGGGCCGAATCGCTACCGTCCTTGGTGCGCACACACCAGCCGTCGCCCTTGCTGATCTTAATGTCGGGCGCTCCGGCATTGACCATGGGCTCGATGGTAAAGACCATGCCCGGAGCCATAATGGTGTCCACATCGGGCGCCTCGGTGGTAAAGCCCACAAACGGGTCCTCGTGGAACTCCTTACCGATGCCGTGTCCGCCGTACTCGCGCACCACGCTAAAACCGGCGTCCTCGACCGTCTTTTGCACGGCCTCGGCCATCACGGACAGCGGTAGCCACGGCTTGACGGCGGCCAGACCCGCCTCCACGCTGGCGCGAGTGACGTCGACCAGGCGCTGACGCTCGGCCGAGACCTCGCCGATGCAGAACATGCGGCTCGAGTCGCTAAAGTAGCCGTCAAGAATCGTGGAACAGTCCACGTTGATGATGTCGCCCTCGTGCAGCACGTCCGTATCACAGGGGATACCGTGGCAGACCACATCATTGATCGAGGTGCACACGCTTTTGGGGTAGCCCTCGTAGTTGAGATCGGCCGGCGTGCCACCGTGCTCGACGGTGTAGTCGTAGATCATCTGGTCAATCTGGTTGGTGGTCATGCCCGCGGCGATGTGCTCGCCTACGTAGTCGAGCACGCCCACGTTGATGGCGGCGGAGCGCTTGATGCCCTCGATATCGGCGGGCGTCTTGTAGAGCGTACGGGGCAGAACCTCCCAGCCCTCCTCCCACAGGCGCTCGAGGCGCTCGTCGAAGGCGCTGTGACATTTCTTATATTTTTTGCCGCTGCCGCACCAGCAGGCGTCGTTGCGGCCGGGTACGGGTCCTTTGTCATACATGGCTAACTTCCTTTCATCCGCAGCTAGTATAGCCCACCCCATCAGCCAAGTACCGGGTAGTCTGTGCGGTTCTGCTAGTAGCTCACCTGGCAGGGGATGCCGAGCGCGCGCACGCGTGCGGCGATTGTGTCGAGCACCACGGGCGCTGCTTTGGCAAGGCCGGCGACCGGTGTCTCGCGCGCCACCGTGTAGATGGTCACCTCCTGCGGGCGAATGCGCTCGAGCGCCGCGAGCCAAGGGCCGACGTACGCTTCACCAGTGTTATCGAGGGACTTGCCCTGGTACTCGCCGTTCAAAAAGATCGTCTGGATAATAACGTGGCCGTTAAAGCTCGCGAACGTCTCGATCTGGTGCTCGACGTCGTAGGGGCCAACGGGCTGGTCGAGCAGCTGGATAAAAGCCGGGTCGACCGTATCGAGCTTGAGGATGTTGTCGTCGACCATCATGAGCGCATCGTGCACAGCGGGCTGGTCAGCGCGCGTGCCATTGGAGAGCACGGCGATCTTGGTGTTCGGGGCCAGCTGGTCGCGAAGTGCGATGGCGCCGGCGATAGCTGCGGAAACTCCGGTGCGGCGGTGGGCTCGCCATTGCCGGCGAAGGTGATTACATCGGGCAGCTCGCCCTCGGCTGCCATCTCGCGCAGCTTGGCCTCGAGTGCGTCGAGCACCCCGGCGGCCGTGTTATACGGCTCATGGCAGGGGCGCTCGGCGTTAAGGCCGTTCTCGCAGTAGATGCAGTCGAACGTGCAGATCTTGCCCGACGCCGGCATCATGTTGACACCGAGCGAAAGGCCCAGGCGGCGACTGCGCACCGGTCCAAAGATGGGGCTGGCATTTAAAAACGTAGACATAGGCATATGCTCCTTGGGACAGTTGTGCCTAAGCATAGCATCGGTGCCAAAGTCTGATTCGGGCTTGTGCTTTTCAGATTTCGTTTTTTCACGCTGCCCTCGATGTCCGCGCTATGAGAGGTTCCCGGTTGGGTACAGTTAATGCGTTAACAAGGTGCAAGGCGATGGGGCACAACATGGATTTTACGGTCGAGAATGCGGGCACCACGATTGCCTGTCGCGAGTTTGCCGAGCCGGGCGTGCCGTCGGATGCGCCTGCCTTGGTGTGCGTGCACGGCGCTTGCGTCGACGGCACATTTTTTGACGGGATCGCCCGCGAGCTCGCCTGCGGCTATCGCGTAATTGCCTACGACCGCCGCGGTTGCGGCGAGAGCGGCGATGCCGCGGACGGGCGCTACGACCTCGCCGCCCAGGCCGCCGACCTGCAGGCCGTTATCGAGCATGTCGGCGCCCCGGCAAATGTCCTCGCGCACAGCGCCGGTACGCTGGTGACCCTGGAGCTTCTCCGTACAAACCCGGCCATTGTCTCGCGCGCGATGCTGCACGAACCCGCCGTGAAAAACGAGGGCGCTGGCCTGGGCACGGCCCCGGTTTTGCTCGAGATGATTGCTGCGGGAAAGGTCTCGAGGGCATTAAGAGCCTTCCTGAGTGCCATCAGTGATTCGGATCCTCAAGCTCCCAAGACAACCGAGGCGGAAGCCAAGCATGCCCTGCGCAACGGCCGCAGCTTTATGGCAAACGAATACGGGATCATTATGACCTGCGTTCCCGATTGGGATCGCGTCCGCGCATCGAAAACAGTGGCCGCCGTGTTTTTGGGCGAGCTCTCGATTGGCACGCCCCGCGAAGCGGGCACGAGAGCGTCGGCTGAGCTTTTGGGCTGTCCGCTCGTAACGGTCCCCGGCGCGCACAACGGGCTGCGCGATCGACCGGTAGCGGCTGCCCAGGCCGTCCGTGGCGTCCTAGGTTCTAGCAGCGCAATAATCAAAACGGGCTTTTCCCGTAAACATTTCGACCGTGTTAACAGATGCGCCCAGAACCTTACGGCTGCGGCTTCAGCCCTACCGTCTGCCAACTCATGAAAAAGAAACGGTATTCACGTGCGTACCTGCATCGACAAGGTGCTACCCTTGTAACATTTGGCACCCACTGCTACCAAGCAAAACTACTGAAAGGGCCCCCTATGCTCAATAATCACGAGGCCAATCTAACCGACGAGGAGCTGCCGCCGAGGTCGCCCGTGTCGCGAAGACCTACCCCGTGGTGCGTTTGCTGTCTGTCGATCAGATTAAGGGCGATCCTAACTGCCTGCTCGCCGGCGAACGGTGTCCCTGTCTGCGCCAGTCAAGTCTTGAAGCCTTGGCGGCGGGTTCCGATGAGGTGTCGGAACGGCTGCTCAACGATGGCGTTGAGTACCGCGCTCGCCTGCGCTCTTTGATGGTTGAGGGCGAGCCTCACGTTCTGCTGATGGTGCGTCCGATTGATGAACAAGAGGCCGCAGAAGAGGACCTTGTCTACACCGACGTGCTGACGAGCGTGCGCAATCGCCGATATTACGAGGAAAAGCTTCGTAGCGCCCGTATGCAGGCCGGCGTGGCCGTGATCGACCTTGATGATTTTAGGGCCTTCAACGATACGTATGGCCGCCATGCCGGCGACCTTGCGCTTGGTGCCGTGGCGACGGCCATACGCAGCGGTGTTCGTTCGACTGACGAGCTTGTGCGTTTTGGCTGCGATAAGTTTGTGGCCGTCATGCCCAATATTCCCTCTGATGACTTTGCCCGTCGCCTGCGTCAAGTATCCGATGCCATTCATTCCACGATTATTCCGGGGCATGAGCGCGTTAGCTTGACGGCATGCGTTGGTGGCGTTCGCATTAATGGCGAAACGGTCGATGAGGGTGTTAGCCAGGCTGTCCAATTATTGAGCCGCGCTAAGGCAAAAGCCGGTACAGTCGTGACCGATGCCGAATCCATCGAGGCCTTCCAAAGCGAAAAGCCTACGGTGCTTATTGTCGATGACTCCGAGATGAACCGAGCCATTCTCAACGAGATGCTCAAGGACGAGTATTGCATCCTCGAGGCCGATAACGGTCGCGCGGTGCTCGACATGGTCGACCGCTATGGCGATGAGTTGTCGCTCGTGATGCTGGACATTGTCATGCCGGGCATAAGCGGCTTTGAGGTGCTGGCCGATCTGTCGCGCCGAACGGGTATCGACAATCTGCCTGTCATCATGATTTCGAGCGAAGATTCCGATGATATGGTTCTGCGCGCGTACGAGCTGGGCGCCTCGGACTATATCAACCGCCCGTTTGACTCCCGTATCGTGCGCCGCCGCGTAAGCAACACCATCCGCCTGTACGCCAAACAGCGCCGCCTGACGAGCCTGCTGTCCCAGCAGTACAACGAGCGCGTCAAGAACAGTCGCATGCTCATCGACATCATGGCCGGCGTCATGGAGCTTCGCAACGGCGAGAGCGGCAGGCACGTTACGAACATCGAGAAGCTGACCGAGCTGCTGCTTGGCTGCCTGGTCCACCGTAGCGACAACATCTCCCTCGACAACGAGGAGCGCTCCACGATTGCCCTGGCTTCGGCGCTGCACGATATCGGCAAGATGTCGATTGACGATGCGATTCTCAACAAGCCGGCGCCTCACGTCCGAGGAATTCGAGATTATGAAGACGCATACCACGATCGGTGCCGACATGCTGCTCGAACTGGGCCGCCATCACGCCGGCAATGCGCTTATGGAATATGCGTACCAGATTGCGCGCTGGCACCACGAGCGTTGGGACGGCAAGGGTTATCCCGACGGCCTTAAGGGCGACGATATCCCCATCGCCGCGCAGGTGGTTTCGGTGGCCGACGTGTACGATGCGCTGACGAGCGTGCGCGTGTACAAGGATGCTATCCCGCACGAGGAAGCGATCCAGATGATCTTGGACGGTAAGTGCGGTACCTTTAACCCGCTGCTGCTCGACTGCCTGCTCGAGGTGCAAGACCGTATTGCCGAAACATTGGCGCGCCCTGCTGAGGTCGTTGCGCTTCCTACGATTTAGTTTGACCAAAGGAGTTTTAACCCATGATTTCCATGCGTGAGGCGTATGAGAAGATTGGCGCCAATTATGATGACGCGTGCGCTCGGCTGATGGGCGAGGAGATGCTTGCCCGCTTTGCCTCAAGTTTTTGGATGACGAGAGCATGGACAAGCTGGAGGCCGCCATGGCGGCAGGAGACGCCAAGGAAGCGTTTATGGCAGCTCACACGCTCAAGGGCGTGAGCCAGAACCTGGGATTCGATAATCTGTACGAGCCGGCGGTCGTGGTGACCGAGGCGCTGCGCGGCGCCGATGCCGTTGACGGCGCTCGCGCGGGAATGCATGCGTTGCAGCAGCAATATGCGGCTACGATGTCGGCCCTGCGCGAGGTGGCCGAGTAAGAGGCTGTGAGCCTTGGGCTGCGTGCCAGCCGCGTACAGGCAAAGGCGCCCCGCCGGACCATGTGGCCGGCGGGCGCCCTTGTCTGTTGTGCGGTTCGCGAACTAGCGGGCCTGCTTTACCTTGGTCGCTGCCTCGACAAACGACTTCCACAGGTTAAAGTCGGTCTCGAGCGTCTGCCAGGTGTACTCGGGATGCCATTGCACGCCCAAGCAGAATGGCTGGCCTTCGACCTCGATGCACTCGGGAACGCCGTCGGTTGCTTGGCGACCAAACGCGTGCTCTTACCCAGATGATCGACGCAGCAGTGGTGTGCGGAGTTGGTCTGGATCAGCCTGTGCCCGCCAAGCGCGCGCTCCAGCAGCGAGCCCGGCACGACCTCGACGGGATGCACGGGGTCGTTGAGCACGTGGGTATGGCGCCACTGCGTGCGGCCCTCGCGAGCGCCCAGGCTCGGCACGTCCATGCACAGGGTGCCGCCAGTGGCGACATTGAGCAATTGCGTGCCACGGCAGGTGGTAAAGAGCGGCTTTTTGGCGCGGAGCACCTCGCCGACCAGCTTAAACTCAAAGCTATCGCGGATCTCGCAGCAGAGGGTGGGGTCGTAGGGTCGTTCATCGCCCCAGCGTTTGGGGTTGACATCCGGGCCGCCGGGAATAGCGATACCGTCGGCGATATCGACGTAATGGCGGATGACCTCAATGTCCTCGGTGATGGACATCTGCAGCGGCAGGCCGCCGGCGGCAAGGATGGCATCGACAAAGACACTTGCGATTTCCTCGTTGGGGGAGAGCGTCTCGCTTAAAAACGGCTTCGCCTCTTCCCAGCGCGGCGCGACGAGGATGAGCGGGCGGTCGGCGGGATCGACGTCGACGTGCGGGGTGTATGACGATGAAGTGCGAGTTCCGATCATAGGTGTTGCTTTCGAGTTTGGATGGTCATGGCGAGCGAACATGGCAATTGGGTTAGTGGCCCTTGATGGAGTTGAGGAAGTCCTGGGCGCGTTTGGTCTGGGGATGGTCGAAGAACTCGTCGGGCGTGCCGGTTTCCACGATCTGGCCATCGGCCATAAACACGACACGGTCGGCCACGCGACGGGCAAAGTTCATCTCGTGCGTGATGACGATCATCGTCATGCCCTGCTGGGCCAGACGGACCATGACCTCGAGCACCTCGTTGATCATCTCGGGATCAAGAGCGCTCGTGGGCTCGTCGAAGAGCATGGCCTTGGGTTGCATGGCAAGCGAGCGGGCAATGGCTACACGCTGTTGCTGGCCGCCCGAGAGCTGTGCGGGCACCTTATCGGCCTGCTCGGCGACGCCTACGCGGCCTAGCAGGTCCATGGCGCGCTCGCGGGCCTCATCCTTGGAGACGCCCAGCACGTCGACCGGTCCCAGCATGACGTTCTGTAGCACGGTCATATGTGCAAACAGGTTGAACTGCTGAAACACCATGCCCAGCTCGGCGCGCATGCGGGCAAGATCCTTGCCTTCCTGCGGCAGAGGCTCGCCCTCGATGAGAATCTCGCCCGAGTCGATGGTTTCCAGGCGGTTGATGGTTCGGCACATGGTCGACTTGCCCGAGCCCGAGGGGCCGATCACGACGACGACTTCGCCGCGGTCGACCGAGAGATTGATGTCGTTGAGGACGTGCAGATCGCCATAGTGCTTATCGACGTGCTTGAGCTCAATCAGCGGCTGATTGCCGGTAGAAGAAGTGCTCTGTGCCATGGTGCTCGGCTCCTTATGACTCGAAATGGTAAATCGTTAGCGAATGATGGTCGCGCCGGTCTTGTGCGAGACGTAGACGGCGGCCTTGTTGATCGCGACGTTGATGAGGATGTAGATGACCGCGATAACCAGGTAGACCGACACGAGCGCGTCGTAGTTGGTAATGAGCACGCGGGCGTTTTGCATGAGGTCGGGGTAGCTCACTACATAGGCGACGGTGGTGTCTTTGACGACGACCACAAGCTGCGAGATCAACGACGGAATGATAAACCGAATGGCTTGCGGCAGCACGATTTTAAAGGTGATTTTAGCCTTGGAGAGACCGAGTGCCTGAGCGGCCTCGACCTGGCCGCGCGGTACGGCGTTGACGCCGGCGCGGAAGATCTCGGCCAGTACGCCGGCCGCAGCGAGCGCGACGGGAAGTGTGAGCATCCAAAACGACGGCAGCGCGATCTTGTACTGGGGCAACACCAAAAAGAAGAAGTAGATGAACAGGAGGCTCGGCACGCCACGGAAGAAATCGGTGAGCACGCGGCAGACCAGCTGCAGCGGCTTAATGTCGCTGGTGCGGCCGAGCATGAGGGCCAGACCCAGTACCAGCGCGATAGCGCCGGCGGTGAGCGCGACCTTTACCGTGCCCTCAAAACCGGCAAGTAAGAACTTCCAGGTAGTGAGGTGCGTAAAGAAATACCAATAGTGGACCGAAAGCTGACCGGTCACATAAAAGCGCTGCAGCACGAGGACAACGAGCGCGGCGACGGCAACAAGCGAGATGGCGGTGCCGATGCGAATCTTGGCGCGCATCTTGGGGCCGGGAGCCTCGTAGAGCGCATCGCGCATGGTAAGTGCAGGGGAGGAATGTTTGCTCATCGGAGGATCCTCACCTTCTTATCGATATAGTTGCCAATGTGGCTCACCACAAAGGCCGTGCCCAGGTAGCCGAGTGCCGAGATAAAGAACGCGGCGACGCCGCCGAGCGAGCGCGTGTTGATGTAGCTCACCACGCCGGTGAGCTCCTGCGGTTTAAGCGGTACCTGACTGCCGAGCGCAGTGGTGAGCATGACCGCGATAAAGAGGTTGGTCATGGGCAACACGCTCGAGCGCAGCGCCTGCGGAATCACGATCTTGGCGAGGATGCGGCTGAAGCTCATGCCCAGCGAGCGGGCGGCTTCCACCTGGCCGACACCGACGGTGTTGATGCCGCTCATAAAGTTCTCGGAGCCAAAGGCAGAACCCAAGAGCACTGTGGCGACGATGACGCAGGTGCGGTAGGGCAGGACGACCTTGAGCGGCGGCAGCGCATAGACGACGATGATGAGTAGCGCGATGCCGGGGATGTTACGGAAGACCTGAACATACAGGTCGCCAAAGACGCGCAGCGGCTTGAGCGGCGACACGCGCATCACGGTGACGGCGACGGCCAGCACCATGGCGATGGCAAACGACTCAAGCGTCATGCCCCAGGTTGCTAGCAGCGCGTCGATATAGTTCTGGCCATAGAGCGACCAGAGCTCGGAGAGACTCATGCGGACCTCCCGCCGGTAAGGAAAGGGGCTCCCGTGTGTACGGAAGCCCCGACAACTCAGTGAGGAAACAGTTTACCGCAATAAAGCGCATCATGCGTTTCCGTATGGTTTCGTTGCGGTCGTTACCAGGCTCGCTGCCTAGGCGCCGATCTCGGGCAGCTCGGGAACATTGGTGTCGCCCGTACGGTCACCGATGCAGATCTGCCACAGCTCGGTCCAGGTGCCGTCGTCCTCGATCTTCTTAAGGAAGTCGTTGACAAAGGCGACGCCGTCGGAATCGAGCGGCAGGCCGATACCATAGGGCTCCTTGCTGCCGAAGGGCTTGCCGGCGATCTTGTACTTACCGGGCTCGCGGACCAGGGCGCTCTGCTGCATGTTGTTATCGATGACGTAGGCATCAACACGGCCCTGCTGGAGTGCCTGGCGGGCCTCCTCGTCGGTCTTGAACTCCTGCTGGCTGGCCTTGGGGGCGAACTCCTCCAGGATGGCGGGGCCGTTGGAGCCGGACTGGACGGCGACGTTCTTGTCGGCCAGGTCGTCGACGCTCTTGATGTTGTCGTTATCGGCGAGCACCAGGATGGCCTGCTGCGTGTAGTAATAGGGACCGGCAAAGGAGACGAGCTTCTTGCGCTCGTCAGTGATGGTGTAGGTGGCAAAGACGGCGTCGACCTGGCCGTTCTGCAGGACGGACTCGCGCGTGTCCGAGGTCACCTGCGTGATCTCGACCTTGTTCTCGCCCAGAATGTAGTTGGACAGGAGCTGTGCGATACCGGCATCGAAGCCGCGGGTCTGACCGTCTTTCTCGTTGAGGAGGGAGAAGAGCGTGGAGGTCTGAACGCCACCGATCTTAAAGACGCCGGCGTCCTTGACGGCCGTGGCCCAGGTGCTGGCGGCGATGGCATCGTCATCGGCCTTGGGGCCGTTGTCGACGAGCTTGTCGAATGCCTTGGCGTCGAGCGTGGTGGAAGCTCGGTATCCTCGGAGCTCTTGGAGGAGGCGGCGGAGCCCTTGTCGGCCTCGGCGCTGGTGTCAGAGCAGCCGGCAAGACCAAGGCCGGCGACGGTTGCGAAGGTGGCGGCGACAAAGCCGCGGCGGTCGAGAACGACCTGCTGGGAGAGGTTCTTGCTCATGGTAGAACACCTTTCTCAATAAAATCCCTAGCGGTTGAGTAGAGTTATACCCTATCCCGCTCAGACGGGTCAACACGAAATAACTCAGAAACATACTTACCTTATGGGTAATTCTTCCTACCAAAAAGGGACAGGCACCTTTGTGGTGGTTCTTGCAGATGTGGTGGCCTGTCTCGCTGCTTTGTCTCAATCTGTAACATCTGCAGCCGTTTTTGCCGAGTAACTGTTACAGATTGAGATTTTCTCTTCAGGAGGAATTCGAATGTCTCAATCTATAACATCTGGACGGTCAGAAGGTCTCTATCTGTTACAGATTGAGACAAAGGCCAGGGACTAAGACGTCTTGTCTAGATTTGTAACAGGTAGACGGGAATTCGGACCCTAGATGTTACAGATTGAGATAATCGCGTCGCGAAAATAAAAACCTCCGCAGGGGCGCTTTCCTTGCGGAGGTTTTTTACTCGTTGAGTAGCCTTACGGCTTCGGTGGCCATGTTCTCGACCGTCATGCCGTTCTGCGCAAGCAGTTCGTTGGGGTCGTAGCGGTCGGGAAAGCCCTTGGCGATGCCGAAGGTGCGTGTGCGTACGGGCGTGCAGGCCAGGTAACACGCGACGCGCTCACCCCAGCCGCCGTCCAAGATGCCGTCCTCGAGGGTGACGACAACGCGATGCTCGGCGGCAAGGCTGTCGAGGAACTCGCGGTCGAGCTCGGTTGCAAAGCGCGGGTTGACGAGCGTGGCCTCGATGCCGTACTCGGCGGTCAGACGGTTTGCCACGCGCTCGCCCAGCTCAAAGAAATCGCCGAGCGCGAGCACGGCTACGTCGCGACCCTGGCGCACCGCGTTGTAGCGAACGGCGCTGTAGTCGGTGTCTTCGGCAGGCGCAAGGTCGGGACGGCTTACCAGGCCGATGCCCGGTACACGAATCGCCACGGGATGCTCGCGGTGGTCGAGCGACCAGCTCAGCATGGACAGATATTCCTCCATGCAGGCCGGCGCCAAGTAGTGCATGTTGGGAAGACCGCCCAGCATGGAAATATCAAAGAACGAAAGGTGCGTCTCGGACGTGGTGCCAAAGATTGACGCACCAAACACCAGGATGGTTGCGGGGGCGTCGTTGAGGCACAGGTCGTGCCACAGCTCGTCGTAGGCGCGCTGCAAAAACGTGCCGTACACACCAAAGACTGGCTTGGCGCCCGAGCGTGCAAGCGCGGTGGCAAAGGTCACAGCGTGCTCCTCGGCAATGCCACATCGACGAACTGTTTGCCGGCGGCAGCGCGAAGCTCGGGTGTAAAGCCCATAATGTAGGGCGTGGCGGCCGTGATGCCCACGACCTGCGGATCGCGCTCGATGGCGGCGCTGAGCGCCTCGCCCGTAATGTCGGCATAGGTGCGCGGCGCAGGCTCGCTTGGATGGCCCGGGCAGAGCTTGCGGCCGGTCGCCATGTCAAACGGACCCACGTGGTGCCAGCGCTCGGGGTCGCTCTGGGCCGGCTCAAAGCCCTTGCCCTTGGCGGTGGAGACGTGCAGCACGATGGGTGATCGATATTGCGCAGTTCCTGCAGTGCGTCGACGAGGGCCAACACATCGTTACCGGCGTCCAGATAGCGGTAGTCGAGCCCCATCGCGCGGAAAACGTTGCGCTCGCAGGTGCCGTTGCTGGCGCGCAGCTCGGCCAGATTGCGATAGAGGCCACCGTGGTTCTCGGCGATGGACTGGTCGTTGTCGTTGACGATGATGATCAGGTTGCTGTCGAGATCGGCGGCATTGTTAAAGCCTCAAACGCCAAGCCGCCCGAAAGCGAGCCGTCGCCAATGATGGTGATGACGTTGTAGCTGTCGCCCGCCAGATCGCGGGCGTGTGCCAAGCCGCAGCCCAGGCTCACCGATGTGGAGGTGTGGCCCATGGCGAACAGGTCGTGCTCGGACTCGTCGGGATTGGCAAAGCCAGAAGCCTCGCCAAAACGTTCCGGATCGATATAGGTATACGCGCGCCCGGTCAGCGCCTTGTGGGCGTAGGTCTGGTGCGAAACGTCAAAGACAATCTTGTCGATAGGGGAGTTAAACACGCGATGAAGCGCAACCGTAAGCTCAACGACGCCCAGGTTGGGGGCAACGTGTCCGCCGACAGCGGCGGAGCTTTCGAGGATGGCGTGGCGAATCTCGCCGCAGAGCAGCGGAAGCTCGGCGCGGTCGAGAGCCTTGACGTCCTCGGGCGTTGTCGTTTGCGTAAGCAGCATCGTTGTGGGTTACTCCATGCGAATCGAGCGCCGGCGCTCCCTCGGCCGACACAATTGCACAAGACAGTCTCGCACATTTTGGCGTTTGATATGTGACGGCGGCGCGGTAATTCGACAACTGGTGGGGCAAAACGTTTTGTCCGATGCCATACTGATAGATTCGATGATGATTTTTTCAATACGTGCAGGCCGTGGCTTGCCGCCGTGAGCCGCTGGAAGGAGGCAGCATGTCCGATGCCGTTCGTGCCGAGAAAATCGCGCACGAGGTCGACGATGCCGCCCGCCAGCTCGCCCAGGCGGGCCGCTTGGACCTGACGCGCGAGTTTATCCAGCATGGCGACGTGACGGTCTATGCACATGTGACCTCGGTGGCACGGGCAAGTCTGTCCTTTGCCGAGCACTTGGGCCGTGCTGGCATTTCGATCGACCGTGCCTCGCTGCTGCGCGGGGCCTTGCTGCACGACTACTTTCTCTATGATTGGCACGACCCCGACCCGAGCCATCGACTGCACGGATTTCGACATCCGTTTTTTGCCCTGGCGCGTGCCGAGGAAGATTTTGAGCTGACGCCGCGAGAGCGGAATATTATCGTGCGGCATATGTTTCCGCTGGTGCCGGTGCCGCCGACGTGTCGCGAGGCGTGGATTGTTTGTCTGGCGGATAAATGGTGTGCTCTGCGTGAGACGGTCGCCGGCCGCCTGCCGCGCAAGGACGAGACGGACGATAGCGTGAGTAAAGCATCGAGTGAAAAGAGGAGAGGGTAGACGGTGGGGACCGCAATCGACATGTCCTTTGACGGCGCGACGCTTGCCGCCTGCCCGCTTTCGGCACTGGTGCTCTCGTTTGCCTTCTACGGTTTTTGCGGCTGGGCATGGGAATCGACAGTCTGCGCCATGCTCAACCACGGACGCTTTGCCAACAGCGGCTTTTTGCTGGGACCGTGTTGCCCTATCTATGGCGCGGGCGGCATTGCCTGCTGGCTGCTGTTGCGCGGGATTCCGGATGCCCCGAGCCAGTTTGTCGCTGCAGCGCTCGTATGCAGCGTGATTGAGTACAGCGTAGGCGTGCTGTTGGAAAAAACAACGGGCGCTCGCTTTTGGGACTATTCGCATCTGCCGTTTAACCTGCACGGACGTATCTGTCTGTACTGGGCCTGCGCGTTTGGCCTGGGTGCGTTGTGCATTTGCCGTTTAGTGGAGCCGGCATTGCTGGGGCTGCTTGGCCATCTGCCGGTGCTGATTGTGCGGTTGTCCGCCTTTATCGTCGCGGTCGCGATGATGGTCGACGCGTTGTGCTCATTGGCGAGCTGGCGGCGTCTGTCTGATCAGCTGGAGCGCGTCCGGGCCGACCTTGCCGACCGCATCAACGAGTCGCTTGCCGACGCGTCCGACTCAATGCTCGAGCGCATTCCCGATTCTACGATTGACTCGGTGGCACAGACGCACATCCGTAGCCGTGCCGTTAACGCGTGGCTGGCCGAGCTGGGTGACGCCGCGCTCGATGCCCTGCGCGAGAAGGCTTCGATGCCGACGTTTATCGCGGATGGTGCTCGCG
>ENA-OQDW01000168-OQDW01000168.1-human-gut-metagenome-genome-assembly--contig:-NODE-168-length-26544-cov-6.701291_pt1 | contig 26544 bp, 31 predicted proteins | sample MGYA00242784_ERZ504613 | MGnify/ENA primary metagenome ERZ504613 (study PRJEB26092, sample SAMD00036330) | human gut metagenome | host: Homo sapiens | study: EMG produced TPA metagenomics assembly of...
ATAAAGGAATGGGAATTTTTGCTAAACTATTCGGTCGTAAAGACGACGATAAAAAGGTAGGTGGAATGGAAGATTACATGACCTTGGTCCGTGTATACTTTCAGGCTGCACTTGCTTCTCAGTTAGGTATCACCAATTTGGCCATGTTGCCAGACTTGCGTGTCTTCAAGACAAGTCTGCATGTTCCGACGGTCAACAACCGTCTGGGTATTGGTGAAAAGGCACAGGTGAAGAAAATGATGAAGAATATCTATGATACGGATGATGCCTTCTTCAAGGAAATAGATTCCAGTATCCGTAAGAACTGCCACAAACTGCAGGATGTAAACGTATATCTTATCCAGTTCCAAAACTTTACGCAGGATCTGATGATGCTGATGGGCAATCTGATGAAGTTTAAACTCCGTTTGCCTAGCTTCATGAAGAATTCGCTATATAAGATGACTGCTAAAACGGTAGAAGATATCTTTACCAAGAACGATTTCTCTGATGCCAGTGTGCTGAAAACCGTGCTTCAGTTGCGCCAGTTCAACAAGCGCTTGGCATTCAGCCAGCAATGGGTAACCGACTTTACCTTCCAGGTATTGATGCTTGCCAAAAAAGAGCCACGTCCATCAGATGAAGACGTAGAAAAGGCAAAGCAGAAGATGGGAAAGTAACAAATGTTGCGCCCAAAATGAAAAAAAATAGCAGAATATTTGTTTTATTCAAATAATTCTCTTAAATTTGTAGCCAAAATAATAGTCATGAGTGCAAATGAGAAAACAATTAATACGTTTGCCACAAGAGTAAGGCAGATGATTCTTAAGTTTGACGAGGTCAAGCAGGAGAATGCTGAACTCTATGCGATGGTGGATGAGCGCGATGCCAAAATCAAGGCATTGGAGGAAAAGTTGGCTCAAGCGCAGAGTGATTACGACAGCTTGAAGATGGCGAAGATGATGACGATTTCTGACAATGATATGGAAGCTACTCAGAAGCGCATCGCCAAGCTCATCAGAGATGTCAATAAGTGTATCACACTATTGGGTGAAAAGTAAAAATCGGAACGATGGCAGAACAAGAACAAGATAAATTACTCATACGATTACACGTCTATGATACTGATCTTTCGGTAAGAATACCTAGGGAAGACGAGGAGTATTATCGTAAATCAGCCAACTGATAGATGATATAGTGAACTCATATACCAAGATTTTCAAAGGCAGAAAGAGCGATAAGGAAATCCTGTATATGGCGCTCATTGATGTGGCATTGAGATATGAGAAGGAATCAGATCGGAATGATACGAAACCTTATGATGATATTCTTGAGAAGCTTACCTCCGAGATTGAAGACGCTTTGAAATAAGAATATTAATAAACATATATATAATATAATGATAGTAACTATTATAGCAGCCTTGGTGGCACTTGTTATCGGCGGTGCTGCAGGGTATTTCATTTTCCGTTATGTCATTAAGGGAAAATATAATGAAATGATAGAAGCTGCCAACAAAGAGGCAGAAGTAGTAAAAGAGAAGAAGCTTTTGGAAGTGAAGGAGAAATTCCTCAACAAGAAGGCGGAACTCGAAAAAGAAGTGCAGCAGCGTAATTCTCGCATCCAGCAGAATGAGAATAAGCTGAAACAGCGCGAGATTTCTCTCAATCAGCGTCAGGAAGACCTTGGTCGACGCAAGATGGAGATTGATCAGTATCAGCAGCGTGTTGACAACGAGAAGAAACTCTTGTCTGTCAAGCAGCAGGAACTTGATAAGATGCAGAAACAGGAGCAGGCTAAACTGGAAGAACTTTCTGGTCTGAGTGCTGAAGAGGCTAAGCAGAGATTGATTGAGAGTCTGAAAGATCAGGCTAAACTCGATGCTGCAAGCTATGTGAATGAGATTATGGATGATGCCAAACTCAATGCTAACCAGCAGGCTAAGAAGATTGTGATTCAGACAATCCAGCGTGTTGCTACTGAAACAGCTATTGAGAACTCTGTCAGCGTTTTCCATATCGATAATGATGAGGTGAAGGGACGTATTATCGGTCGTGAAGGCCGTAACATCCGTGCCTTGGAAGCTGCAACTGGTGTAGAAATCGTAGTGGATGATACTCCAGAGGCAATCGTTATCTCAGCCTTCGACCCTGTTCGTCGTGAGGTTTGCCGTCTGGCTCTCCATCAGTTGGTAGCTGATGGACGTATCCACCCAGCCCGTATCGAGGAGGTGGTAGCCAAGGTGAAGAAACAGTTGGATAATGAAATTATCGAAACTGGTAAGCGTACAGCTATCGACCTCGGTATCCATGGTCTGCACCCAGAGTTGATTCGTATCATCGGTAAGATGAAGTACCGTTCTTCTTATGGTCAGAACCTCTTGCAGCATGCCCGTGAAACCGCTAACCTCTGTGCGGTTATGGCTTCTGAATTGGGATTGAATCCTAAGAAGGCTAAGCGTGCCGGTCTCTTGCACGATATTGGTAAGGTGCCTGATGAGGAGAGTGAATTGCCACATGCATTGTATGGTGCCAAGATTGCAGAGAAGTATAAGGAAAAACCTGATATCTGTAATGCCATCGGTGCTCACCATGATGAGATGGAGATGAACACATTATTGGCTCCTATCGTACAGGTTTGTGATGCTATCTCTGGTGCTCGTCCTGGTGCCCGTCGTGAGATTGTAGAGGCTTATATCAAGCGTTTGAACGATCTTGAAGCAATCGCCATGAGTTATCCTGGCGTAACCAAGACTTACGCTATCCAGGCAGGTCGTGAGCTTCGTGTCATCGTTGGTGCGGATAAGATGAACGATGAAGAGAGCATCAAGCTTTCTGATGAAATCGCAACCAAGATTCAGAATGAGATGACTTATCCTGGTCAGGTTAAGATTACTGTGATTCGTGAGACTCGTAGTGTAGCTTACGCTAAGTAAGATAGAATTATATTTGAAGTTTAAATTGTCGTTTCTCTTCTGCAAGGTAGAGAGATGTATCTTGATAAAGCCGTACTCTGGAAAAAGGGTGCGGCTTTTCTTTTCCCTTTTCAGAATATGATGAAAGCAGAACAGAAAGTAATAAACCGATTCAATAAAGGATGTGTTGACTATCATCTTTTGGAGGATGGGGACCGGATTCTCATTGCCTTGAGCGGTGGAAAGGATTCTCTGGAACTGGTCCGTTTGCTGGCTCAGCGTGCCCGTATCTATAAGCCGCATATCGCGGTGGAGGCGGCGCATATCATCATGGATAACATTCCTTACGAAACCGACCGCTCTTATCTGCAGGATTTCTGTGCAGAGAATGGCATCAAGCTCCATATCCTTCATAGTTCGTTCGATGAATCGACCGATCCCCGTAAGACCCGTTGCTTCCTTTGTGCCTGGAACCGCCGCAAGACGCTCTTCGAGTTTGCGGTAAATAATGGTTTTAACAAGATAGCCTTGGGCCATCATATGGATGATATCCTCGTTACCCTGCTGATGAATATCACCTTCGAGGGTTCTCATTCCACCATGCAGCCCAGTCTTCCTTTAAAACATTATCCCCTCACCATCATCCGCCCCCTCTGTCTGGTACATGAGACGGATATCCGTCAGGTGGCAGAAGAGTTGCATTTCACTAAACAGAAGGCACTATGTCCTTACGAAGAGACTACCCGCCGTTCGGATATGCAAGCCGTCTTCTAGCAGTTGGAACTGTTGAATCCTGAGGCGCGTTACAGTCTTTGGCGCTCTGTCTTTATGAAATAAAATATAGTAGAAAAAGCAATAAAAAACGAAAGTAGTTTCATGTGTTCATGAAACTACTTTCGTTAGCCAATGAAATAGGCTTCATTTGCCATCGAAGCCTATTGTATTTGTTCCTGGGGTAGATCTAGTAAATGGCAGTTACTAATATTTTGGGGAGCTGCCCAGAAACGTGAAGCATCTGTTGTCAGTACTGAATGGTCGGGAAGTTCAAAACCTTTGAATCCTGAAGGAACAAGCACGATATGGCGATTATTGTTTCGATAAGCAGGATTCCCAGGATGCTCCAGCCAACCAACTTGATTTTTTCTTTTTTTATTCTATTAGTTATTTCATTTTTCTATCTGTTACTTGGTTAGTCCAGAATACTTCTTGATTAGATTGATGTCAACTCCATCGGCAAGCATGTTCTTGGCAATTTCCAAGGCTTTCTCATTCTTACCTTCTTGCTTCGCCGTATCAATAGAGTTTTTGATATCACGATATGCCATCTTACTTGCCTCCTACGTGCTCTGGATTCAGATACGACACGTCCTTCACAACCTGTCTGCCATTAAACAAGCTGTTGAGGAAGCAGATGAGCAAATCCTTGTTCATTGCCGTTCCGAATATTCGCTTGAAACCTAAGTCGGTCAGCAAGCTGATGTATGTTTCTTCTACCTGTTTCATACGTCATTCTTTTTAAATCTTATGCAAAGATTTTGCCAGCGAGTGCAATGAAAGCTTGCTTTCAAATTGCTGAATGTCGCAAATCTTATGCAAAGATACGCTGATTATTTGTAACCTCCAAATTTTAAGGCAGTTTTTTCTCATAATCGTCTTGTTTCACATATATATTAAGGTAATTTCGGAGCGTCGGATATGCCCTTTCCTCCGTTAGGCGTTCCGGCGGATTTACAATCCGCCGCTAATAAATGTCCTAACCTCTTTATGCTCTGGGGATATGTTATCCCCAGCAACCAGGATGTAGTCTGCAATGTTCATTCTTGCTTCTTATTTCATGTCATCCGAGTTGAGTATGGTGATGGTCTTGCCATCAATCCTGATGGCGCCCTTCTCCTCGAATTCGGACAGGCAGCGGAGGAGCGAGAACTTCTGGATACCGAAGATATCCGCCATTTCCTGGCGGCTGACATCCAGTCGGATGGTTCTGCTCTGCTGTTCGGTAGCCATCTTGATGAGGTATTGCGCCACCTTCTCCTTGACGGAGAAAAGGGAGAGCATGCGCATTTTCTGCGAAAGGAAGATATCTATCCTTGCCAGGTGCTGGATGAAGTTCCAGCGTATGCGTTCGTCGGTATCTATCAGCAGTTTCAGTTCCGAAGGCCTCATGCGCAGGAGGGTAGTCTTCTTGCTTGTCTCCACGCTTACGGGCATCTCGTTATGATGTGCGAAGATATAGGCAGGGGCTATCAGCATCGATTCTCCCAGCCGCTCTATTTGGGCCTGCTTGCCCGACAATCCCGACATGCGGGCTATCATCTCCCCCTCGACGATGATGTCGGCATATCTGCAGGGCATTCCTGCCAGCACATAGGTTTCCCTGGCAGCAAGCTCCACCATCCGGTAGCTTACCATCGATAGCGCCTCTCTGATTTCCTCAGGAGTAAATCCCTCAAATACCGTGCATTTCTGCAAGGTAACGAATATTGATTCTTTCATACATTTAAGTTTTATATTCAATAACGCATTTTCCTCCGATTTATTGTTCGCTCAAAAAATAAGGCACTTTGCAACACTATCGAGAGTGTTATCGCAAAGTGCCTTTTAAACATGAAAACTTATCTTTTGATTTTTTCCCCGAGTTTTACAGATTCTCCCTTAACTCAGTAGCTGCTGTTCTTATCCTATATATTTTTTGATGTCCTCTTCTACCGTTCCGTTTCCGGCTATGCCAAAGGTATCTACCAGTACCTTCAGTACGGCTGGTGAACAGAAGGCTGGGAGCGTAGGACCCAGATGGATGTTCTTTACGCCAGATGCAGCAGGGCAAGAAGTACGATGACAGCCTTCTGCTCGTACCAGGCAATATTGAAGAAGATAGGAAGTTCGTTGATGTCGCTGGCTCCAAAGATCTCCTTCAGCTTCAATGCCACAACCGCCCAGGAATAGGAGTCGTTGCACTGACCGGCATCCAGCACACGGGGAATGCCGTTGATGTCGCCCAGATTGAGCTTGTTGTACTTGAACTTGGCACAGCCGCTGGTGAGTATCACTACATCCTGAGGCAGCGCCTTGGCAAACTCCTCGTAGTAGTTGCGGCTCTTCATTCTGCCATCGCAGCCACTCATCACCACAAACTTGCGGATGGCTCCGCTCTTCACAGCCTCTACTATCTTGTCTGCCAGGGCAAAGACCTGGGCATGCGCAAAACCGCCGATGATCTCGCCTGTCTCTATCTCCCTAGGTGCTGGCAGGTCTTGGCAAGCGCAATCACCTCGGAGAAGTCCTTGTGGCCGTCGGCACCCGCCTGGATATGCTTCCAGCCAGGGAAACCTGTAGAGTTGGTGGTGAAGACGCGGTTCCTGTAGCCTGCCGATGGCGATGGCGGTACGATGCAGTTGGTGGTGAAGACTATAGGACCGTTAAAGCTCTCGAATTCCTCCTTCTGTTTCCACCACGCATTGCCGTAGTTGCCCACCAGATGCTTGTACTTCTTGAGCTGCGGATAGTAGTGGGCAGGAAGCATCTCGCCATGGGTATAGACGTCGATGCCCGTGCCTTCGGTCTGGATGAGGAGATCTTCGATATCCTTCAGGTCGTGACCGGAGATGAGGATGCCCGGATTGCTGCCTGTGCCGATGTTCACCCGGGTGAGTTCCGGATTACCGTATGCCTGGGTGTTGGCCTTGTCGAGGAGTGCCATCACATCCACGCCGTACTTTCCTGTTTCGAGCACCATGCCCAGCAGCGTGTTCATATCAGCATCAGGGTTGCTGATGGTGGCGAGAGCACGGCAGATGAAGCTGATAATCTCGCTGTTCTCTTCTCCCAGATGGGCTGCGTGCTCGTAGTATGCTGCCATACCCTTCAGACCGAGCATGGTGAGTTCCTTGAGCGAGCGGATATCTGCATTCTCGTGGCGGAGCACGGATTCACGGGCGCCTCTGCCTCATAGTCTGTCTTCTCGCCACCCCAGGTTACCTCCTGATAGCAGGTAGGTGGATATTCATGCTTGCCGCCTTTTGCAGCAGCTGTTTCTTCAGTACGATGCCCTTATCTACCTTTTGCAGGATATCCTGGTCGTTGAAGTTGGCGTTGGTAATGGTGGTGAAGAGTGCATCCGTGAGGAAACGGGTTACCTCTGGTGTCGGCTCTTTGCCTATGCTATGCTGTATGGTTCCTATGCCACGAACCACGCTGAGCAGCAGATCCTGCCACTTGGAAGTTGTTGCCTCCTTACCGCAAACACCCTTGATGGTACAGCCTGTACCCTTAGCTGTTTCCTGACACTGGAAACAGAACATCTTGTTTTCTGTCATATTGCTATAAATTAATGAGTTATTTTAATGTTTCCTTCCAGGCGGCAATCTGCCATTCCTGGTTTCCGGCTGCAAAATTACGGCTTAAAAAATAATCCTACGGTAACAATTGTGACCGTAGGATATTAAAAAACATAAAAAGAGTGTGGAGGAATGGATTTCGTTTTCAGCAGGGCTATTATTGCAGCTGCGAAATTTTCTGCATCAAATCATTCAGGCTCATGGCTCCGCTCTGTCGCCAGAGCATTTCTCCCTTTTTGAAGAGCATGAGGGTAGGGACCGACTGAATGCGGTACTGCATGGACAGTGCCTCGTTCTTGTCTACATCTACTTTCAGGATTCTGATGTCATCGCCCATCTTCTCCTTCAGCTGTTCCAGGATAGGGTGCATCATCTTGCAAGGTCCGCACCAGGTAGCGAAGAAATCTACCAATGTCAGCTGTTCGCCGTTAATCATTTCATTGAATTTTTCCATCATTATTGATATTTAAAAGTTATTACTTGTTTTTATCGGTGCAAAGATAAGAAGAATCCGGCATTCCACCAAATTATTCAGTCTATGCGGTGATAGATGGAGTCTATTCATTTTAAGGTTACAGCCTGATGCCGTATTTCCTGATACCTTCTCCCATCATCTCCTCTGGAATGAATATCTTGAGGGTATCGACTAGGGTGTTCAGCATCCGCTCACGGATGTAATCCTCCCTGATATAGAGCGATATGCGCCGCTGCGACAGATAATCTCCTTCTATCTTTCTTACATTCCTCTTCTGCTCCTCACTCAGGAAGGGGAGGTGCATCTCAGGAATGATGGTGAAGCCACCATTCTCATCCACTATCCTTATCAGGGTCTCGATGCTGCCTGCCTCATAGATATGATGACCCTTGCTGCGCGCCTTGCAGAACGAAAAGGCACTGTTGCGCAGACACTGTGCCTCCTTCATAATCCACATGTTCTCATACTCCAGATTCTCTGGCTTGAAAACAGGGAGCTTGCGCCAGCAGCTCTCGGCAAGATACACATAGAACTTCTCCGTGTAGAGCGGTATCTCCAGAATGCCTTCACGGATATTGTCGGAGATGGCTATGCCGGCATCCGTCTCACCACGAAGCAGGGAATCGAGCATGAAATCAGCCTTCAGTTCCTGAATGTTGAGATCCACCGATGGATAGTTTTCCCGATAGTGTCTGATGAACTTGGGCAGGATGTAGGGGGCAATGGTTGGACCCACGGCGAGCGACAGTCTTCCGCCTATCTCTCCCTTATCTTCCATCACGATTTCCGAGATGCGTTCTATCTCCTGCAATGCCGTTTCTGCCTGACGGATAATCTTCTTGCCTGATGCAGTGGGAGATACAGACTTATTGCTTCGTTCGAAGATACGGGTATCCAGTTCTTCCTCCAGTTTCACAAGCATAGCACTGAGCGTGGGCTGCGAAACCTGGCAAGCCTCTGCCGCTCTCGCAAAATTGCGAAAGCGGTTGAGTGCCACAATATATTTCAGTTGCTGTAAATTCATATCGCTATTCTATTTATATCAGCCAAGTACAGGCTTATCTTGCCTTGAGTTTGCAGATGAGTTGAGTCATGTTGCCCATCGGACAGAAAACACACCAGGTTCTAGGACGATAGAAGATGGTGAGTAGCACACCCACTATCAGCGAGGTGAGCATGATGCCATAGAGACCGAAGGCAAATTGAGCCTTCCAGGGTTCTATCTCTACAGGATATGCCAGTGCCAGGGAACATCAAAGCTCCATAGCAGGTGAATGGTCTGATGGAGATTCTCTGCACCCTTTGCCACCATCACTGTGAGGATGATCATCTGGATGAAGAAGAACATGAAGAACAGCAGGAATCCATGACGGAACCATTTGGATGATAACCATCTTGGTGCTACCTTCCTGCGCGACCATCCCAGGGTGTTCCTATTTGAAGGAAAAGCTGACCACGCCCACAATAGTTGTTGCAATATCCCTTGCCGCCTCCGAAAACAGCCATGAACAGCGGAATCATAAAACAGATGACTCCCAGCCATGCAAACACGATATTGAAGAATCCAAGGGTGAAATAGGTGGCAGATACCAGCCACAGATAATCACTCCACTTCTTGCTTTTTTGTCTTGCCATAAAAATGCTTTTTATCTGTTATCTCAATACCTTGTGCATGACTCCTGCCGGACAATTCCTTTCACAGATGCCGCAACCTATGCACAGATCCTCATTCACTACTGCATAACATCCCCGGTAGATGCTGATGGCATCCTTGGGACACACCTTTACGCAAACACCACATGCCACGCAGCGGTCGTGCTCGCTTTGAGCCTTGTATTTTGCCATCGTTTTCTACTGATCGGTTAGTTTATCCAACTGCTCTTCCAGAAATTCTGCCGCATCGGCTACGCAGAGCGGGCATTCTCTGAGTATCTTACCTGTGCCTACACCTTTGAGAAGCTTGCACTGGGTAGCCCCATTACGCTGCTGGAATTGGGTCATAATCTGTCGCATCGCCTTGACAGACTTAGCCTTATCCTTGGTGGCAAGGCCTAATACCACTCCTGCTCCTACGAGGGCACCGCAGGTTCCTTCCATGTTTCCCATTCCTGCAGCGAAGGCATTGCCTACATTCTTGAGGGTATCTTCGTCGATACCTGTATAATCATAATAGGTACAAACCACTGCCTGGGTACAGTTATGAGACCCGCAACGCTTCTTCTCTGCTGCAATTTCTTTTCTTGTTTCCATTTTTTTTCTTGTTTATTTGAATTTTGCTGCAAAGATACGGCTTTTATAATAGATAAACGAAAGATTATGGCTATTTTATCATAGAATCTATCTATTGTATTCTGCTTTCCGACGGGCTATGCATACGAGTGCATGCCCGTGAGGAAATAGTTCACACCGAAGTAGGTCATGGCGATACTCAGGAAGGCTAGGGTAATGTAGATGTGATACACCAGCGGCTTGCGGAAAACCGGTAGACTCAGCGTATGCACTACTACTGCATAAATCATAAAGGTGATGAGCGCCCACGTCTCCTTGCTATCCCAACTCCAGTAATTACCCCAGCTCACGTTAGCCCAGATGGCTCCGATGAAGATGCCGAATCCCATCGTGGTGAGGGCTGGGTATAGGAAGATGCGGCTCAGTGCCTGAAGCTCTTCGCCATGAGAGCGAAGGCAGATACCCATGATGCCACAGATAAAGGTGAGCGATAGGAGGGCGTAGCTCATCATGATGATGCTGACATGGATGCTGAGTAACGGACTGTTCAATACCGGCATCATCTGTCCGATAGCAGGATCCATCTGGTTGATATGGCTTACCAGAAGGAAGAATCCTGAAATCAGAAAGCCGAATACCATCACGATGCGGATGCGCAACTGCATCAGAATACTGATAAGCATCACGAACCAGGCTACAGTCAACATACTTTCATATCCGTTAGACATAGGTATGTTGCCGCTGATAATCCATCTCAATGCCAATCCGAAGGTTAAGGCAAGGAAGGATACGCCAAGCAGGATAGGCAAAGCGATGTTCAATGCCTTGATTTCTCTCTTCTTCGTCATGCGATAGATGGTGTAGAAGAGGGCAATGAAGCCCAATGTGAGGTTTGCCATGAAGAGAATGGTGGCAAAAGGAAAGGCATTATTGATGCGTTCTGCCTTATACTGTGTAGCTGTTGGCAGCGAATTGCCGCTACTAACCTCCTGATATTTCTTCATCTTGACGAAGAACTCGTTTACACGGCTGATATTTCCTGCCTTTACATCGCCATTCAGCAGGGAGAATACGTTCTTGATATAGAGTGCATGCTGCTGCTCTACGGCTTGCGGCAACTTATCCACCGGTGAAAACCACGTGGTAGTACCCGCCTTGATGAAAGGATGATCCTTGGTAGCTTTCACGTTCTTGGTGAAGGTGTAAGGAAGAACCTTCAATGAAACACCTTCACGCAATTCCATGATGATCTGTATCTTGCCATCGATATCGGCGGCTTGCTGATGGAACTTGTCCTGCTGCCCATTGTAGTATTCCTGAACATACTGTCCGATGGTATAGCCACCCATCTCACGATTGAAGAAAGTATTGAGCGAAGCATAGTCAGGCAGATTCATCGCTGTTTTCATTTCTCCGCTCTTGATCTTGATGAAAGGCTCGTTTGCCCAAGTATTTCCATAGAACACCCAACCAGAGAGTACCTGTTCTGCAGTCAATCCCTGATAGCTCCTGGCTCCATATATTTTCTTGCAGAAATCCAGGGCAAAGGTCTGTACCGGACAGATGCGGTCGTTGTAGAGAATATGAAGCTCGCCAAACTTCTCTGCAGTTTCTTTTGGCAATACAGCATTTTGGAGATTGCCTGTTGCAGATTCTGCATGCAGTGTCTGTATATTGCCCATGCTGAGGATGAGTGCTGTCATCAAGGCTCCCTTCTTGAGCAAAGGACTCTTCAGTAGTTTGCGATAACCGCCCTTAGGTCGAAGAGCATCCATACGAGGGAGATGAAGAGCAGCGCATAGCCAGTATAGGTGACTGGTATGCCGTATGGATCGGCATTGATAGCGAGCACGCTTCCCTTGCCGTCTTCATCGTAAGATGACTGATAAAGACGGTAAGACCGGTGGGAATATATGTTGTTCATCGATACTTCGCCTTCGCTCTTATCATCTCCGTCTATTACGGTGAATTTTGAAGAATAGTCAGCCGCAGCGTTGGTACCATCATGCATCTTCGCTTCAAACTCCTTCAGGCAGAGCGAGAAAGGGAGTTTCTCTTCCTTCATGCCCTGCTCTTCATCCTGAGCCATATAAGTATCTGTAGGCTGACCGATGCGCAGATGAATCATGCCCCGTTTAGCCGATATATGTGTGAGTAGGGCACCCAAGAGGATGATGATGAAGGAGAGATGGAGTGCCAATGTAGAAGCGCACTTCACTTTTCTTTTGATGATGTAGAAAGCACCGAGGCAGCAAGTACTGCCCAGATAAGAATGAACCACCATGCCCCATAGTAGTGGGCATGGGCATAATCCGTGCCCTGGCTTTTCTCCACGATGGTGGCGGCTGCCATGCATACGAGCACAAGGATGTAAAGAATGAATATAATCTTTTTAACCATACTTAGTTGGAATCTTGATAGAATTTCCGTTGCAAAAATACGATATTATTCGGAGACGAGCAAGAGATAATCCGTATATTTGTAGATTCTGATAAAAAAAGCTGCCAAATGCTTTTGATAGCCTGGCAGCTTTTCTTATTATTGTTTCTTCTTGTAATATCTTATGATTAGATAGAACGCAGGAACTTAACCACTGCATCACGATCGCTCTTCGATGCTTTGTAGAATTTCATGGCTGAACTATAGGCATGACTCTTCTTGCTGTAGCAGTGCCACATGATGGCTTCCACCTCGTTGCGGGCACGGCAGTCGTGCAAGCGATCCTCTGCACCAGTGTTGAGCAATGACAAGCCTCGACCCCAAAGTGGAGTGGTTCGGCACCAAGAACCATGGATGTCGTTCTTCATATAGAGCTTGTGCTGAATCAAGTCTGAATATGGATAGATAGTCTGGTTCTGATAACGAGGCAATGGTTTGTCGGCGATATACTTAGAAGTGATGTAGTTGTCATCGCCTGTCTTCCAAGATGGCTTGTGACAGTTGGCGCAACCCCATTCCATGAAGAGCTTCTTACCCTGCTGTACCTGTGGGTCGTTCAAGTTACGGGCACGAGGGATAGCAAGACCACGGTGCCATACCATGAAAGCATAGTAATCATCCATGCTCTGCTCTGCCTTGAAGTTATGGATGCTGTTGTCGAATTGGTTGGTATATGGATCCAAAAGAACTCTTACTGCGTTAGCAATACCTTCATCTGAACCATCAGCATAGTAAGGAGAAGTAGGATCTTTCTTAATAGCTGCAATAACATCCTTATTCTGAGACATGGCTGTTGCCCATGGTGTCGTAGTATAAAGCAATGGACGGTCTTCGCGAGTTACATTGGTGATATTCCAAATAGCATTAGCACCAGGACCATCTTGCAAAGAACCACGAGTCAAAGCGTAGGTGTAACGCTTTACTATCTTCTTGTTAAGATCACTAGTGTTAGGGTCAAAAGTGCTCCCATCGGCATGGACACCGCCTGTAGCATATTGGGTATGACTGTCAAGTTTGCCATCAGCACTCTTCTTTGCTGCATCACGACCGAATGTGGTATAAAAAGCACCTGCTGCGAAGTCGTTTGCATCAGCATCCCACATGCTTGGGTTGATGTAATCAGATACCCTAAGACCAGCTTTCTTGAAGTAGGCAGCTTCCTCTGCATACTGTGCCTTGATGGCCTCGTTAGGGATGGCATCAATCAAACCTGTACCACCGATACCAATGGTTGACTCCAAGCGGCAAGCCACAGCACCGTTGCCTGTCTCGTATGGGGTAGGAGTAGTATTGAATGCGCTCTTAGGAATAGAAATCTCCGGATATATCAAGTCGAACTTCTCACCGTCAGGGAACTGCATGGCAGGAATATCCTCTGTTTCCATCTTGGAGATGTGATTCCAAGCCAAGTTAATTTGACTCTCGTCGATAGGTGGCAAAAAAGGAGAGGCAGCCTGTGTCTGAGGCATACCAGTTACCTCTGCTACATAACCACCATCATGCTGTTGGCACCATCTGTAGGGTGATAAACTACGAGCAGATAGCCGTTACCATTACCATAGCGGGTTTCATACTGTGCCTTGCGCTTGCCATGACCATACTCTGGGTGACAGTCGATGCAGGAAGAGCGGACAGAAGCAGGACCTAAGCCCTTGAAGGCACCCGTGTTCCAGGTATACTGGCGCTCGAACATCTGCTCGCCGATAAAGAACTGCTTGAAGAGTTCTGGGTCGTTGTCAACGGCTGGTGTCTGGTCTGAGTAGCAGTTGGAATTCGTGTTATCTGTTGTACCCAACTCACCACCTGGATACCACTCATCCGCAGAAAAGTTACCCACTTCCTTGCCTACGTAAGCGGCATCAGTTTCCTGAATCTCTACTTTGTTGTCGTCATCAGAACAGCTGGCCATTGTCATCGCCAGGGCCATGGCGAACGACATGTAGGCGTAATTCTTAAAATTCTTATTCATAATGTATTTTCTTTGTAATATATTATATTTTAACCCAAATGACGTAGCTTCGCTTCTATTGAAGAAAGCAAAGCTACGTTTTCCTTTATTCTTGTTGTTTCTGCTGTAATGGATAGATTACTTAGAAACCTTCAAATTGCGGAACCACTTACCTGCATTGTTCAACTCGTCATCCAGGGTGTTGATCTTGTCGATGCAGGTCTTCACCTGAGCGTGGGCAGGATTATCAACGAAGGCGATGCCGCTCTTCTTGGCAGACTCCAATGAAGCAATTGCCTCGTCAAGCGCTGTGTTCAATGCGCTGTAGCCACTGTAGTTGTACTTCTTCATGATGGTCATCAAAGAATTAGCCTCAGGAGTGGTGGCATTTACATCACGTGTACCATAGAGGGAGTTCTTGATAGAGTAGATGTTGTCCTGGTAGTCGATGAATGAACGCTTGCTGTATGGAGACTCGATGTAGTCTTTAGACTCAGCTTCGCCATCCTCTGTTGTACCGCCCTGACCGGTAGCTACACGGTAAGCCTGACCCAACTTCTGGGTGTAAACCTCCTGACAGATGCTTGAGCAACCACCTACAAATACATTCTCCAAGGTCTCCTGCCATGTAGGGAACCAAGCCTTCTCGCCTGTGGCATTGAGGAAGAACTGACCGTAACCGATACCTGCAGAAGAAAGAGCACCAGCACTCTCCTTCAAACCAGCAAGACCGTCAACCACCCACTTGCAGTTGCTTGTCAACCAAGAACCGAGGGTAGCATCACCATTCCAACCATACTGGAGGAGTGAAGTCATGTTGTAGATATCACCAGCTACAGCGGCAGCAAATGCCAATTCATCGATACCCTTCACTGATGTCATGCCTTTTTCTGTCTCGTTGGCATTCAGCATAGCAGCAGTACGTTCTTTACCTTCACGGAAGAGTACGAACTCCAATCCGTGGAAACCAATCACTGAGTCGAAGTGCTTGTTCTCTGTATAGATGAACTTAGATGGGTTTCACCATTGATACCGGCGATGATTTTCTGATTGTTAAGTGCTGATACCATCTGGTCGTGGTCGAGTGGCATGATCGATGTGTGGGTCAATCTCGTTGTTGGCGGCTGCACCATAGAGGAAAGCCTCGCTGCGCTCCCACTCACGGCGTGCGTTCTTGAAAGCCTCGCAGGCTGCCTTGATATCAGCATCACTCAAGTTGCCAGCCTTGGCATTGGCGTATGCCTTGTCGCATGCATCCTTCAAAACCTTGGCATTGTCTCTCAAATCCTTGTAGGTAGGATTAACGATGTCGTTTACATAAGTGTTGGCAACAGCCGATAATTCTGTTGCTGGAACTACGTTACCCTCTGTTACTGGGTCATCATCATCGCTACAAGAAGCGAAACCCAAAGATAAAGTCATTGTTGCAACGAACAAAAATGCCTTCTGGAAAATCTTTTTCATTTTTCTTTGTTTTTTATGTTTAAATATGATAATTATAATCTATGAAACAGCAGCTTCCCCTGTATTAGAGGAAGAAGCCCTGATAAGCGATGCCGATGTTCACGGCTGGCTCATTGTTGTACTTAGAGTGGAAGATGCGCTGGTTGTACTCTGCCTTCACACAAATCTGTGGGAGAGGGAAGTAGTTGATACCTGCTGCCACAATCTTGCGGTTGGTCCACTTGGCGGTGGTATTGTGTACGGATGAATCGTAATACTCAAAATGACCGAACACATACAGCTTCTGCTTGTCTTCGCGGAGCTTGGAAATCTGAGAGAAGACATCGTAGCCAGCTTCTACCATAGATGCGATGGCATGACTGCCGAAGTATTTTCCGCTGCCCGATTCGTTAGGCTTCACTTGCTGCGTACCAGGATATACGAGGCTGGTGATGGCAGTGGCATCGCTTACATAGCCATAATCCACATTGCCTCTAATCTTCCAGTTGTACTTGTTGTAGGTGAAGTCGAAGGCACCCACATATACATTTCCCTTGATATTCTTGTACTTGACATCATGAGGAGTCGTGTTGCCTATCGCCTTGCCATAGTAGCCGCTCAATCCGATGCGCAGTCCAGGAATGCTGTAGTTATCTACACGGGCTGCCACGGCATATTTGTTGGCTACTTCAAACTCGTATGGACTCTTGGCACCGCCTGAATCCAGTTGCTGCGACTGAAACGGAAGGCGTTCAAGCCTGCCAGGAACTGTGCTTCGTAACGGAATTTGCCGCTCTTTCCCCAAAAACTGATACCTGTCTGGTGCCAGGTGCAAGGAAGGATAGTGTTTTCGCCTTCTGGACGATAAACAGTAAAGAAGTTTAATGGCTCATGATAGGCATTGGTCAGACCCACAGGTACCACGATGTGACCAGCCTTGATGTTAGCCCATCGACCGAATGATTTCTGAATCCAGAACTGTTCCAGTTCCACCTCGCCACCTTTCTCCACTTCCTGTTCGTACTCGATGGCTTCCTCTGCTTCGTATTCGATAGACTGTCCGGTACCTCCGTGTTCAAACTCAATCTCAGTACCCATGGTCCATCCCTTTCCGAAGTCGTAACCCAGGTAGATTACTGCATGAGGAATGTCGAAGCGTCCGTGGTCGGGAGCGTTCTTGTAAGCGGTGGCGTTAGAGTAGCGTTTGCCTGCGTCGCTATAGAAGTTGCGGCTCATGGCCACCTCGCCATAGCCACCGACGCTCAGTCTGTTACCCTTTACGTGCTGCATCACGCTATCAGCAGCCACAGTTTGTGCACTTGCCGTTGCCAAACCGGCAACGAGGGCAGCTGACATCAATCCAATTCTTAAACTATTCATCTTTATTATTTTGAAAATATTGTTATCGTACAATTCATTAAATAAAGAAAAGAGCGCGGATGTCTGCTTGCGGTCTCGATACTTTAGAGGCCTAGTATCTCCTTAAAGCCATGAGGCATGATAAGGAATTACGCAGCTCTGCCGATCGGGAGTGGCAATCATCACCGCGCTCTTTCTCGATTTCGGGTGCAAAGGTACGGAGTTTTAAAATATCTTGCAATACCTAAAAATCGGTAAACTGCGGCATCCCCATTTCTAGGTATTGCGAGTTTCAAAACTTTTTTGTATATTTGCACCCAAAATAGAAACATTATGAATGTTCTTGATACAAGGATGTTTTCATTTAAGGATAAAAGAAGATGAAAAATCAGAAGATGTATGAAGCTGACGACAAGATGATCAGCATCATTAGAGACAATTACAACATCTTGCAGAGCCTGGGCAGCTTCGGCATCAACCTGGGCTTTGGTGATAAAACTGTGCGCGAAGTTTGCGACGAGCAGAATGTGGATACTTATACATTTCTGGCTGTGGTAAACTTTACAATTAATGGTTACAAGGAGTATGACAATGCCGACCGTTTGTCGTTACCGACCTTATTGCATTATCTCAAGGCATCCCATGTCTATTATATTGATTTCCAGTTGCCTTTCATCCGTAAGGAACTCGTTGAGGCTTTGGATGAAAAGGATAATCTGGCACGCCTTATCCTCAAGCTTTATGATGATTATGCCCATAGTATCACTAATCATATGCGGTATGAAGAAAAGATGGTATTCCCTTATGTTCAGGCACTTATAGATGGTAATGCCAATGCAAACTTTGATATAGAAACCTTCTCGAAGCACCATGCTCAGGTAGATCTGAAGTTAAAGGAACTCAAGAGTATCATTATCAAGTATTTGCCTTCTGATGGCTTGCATAATAATCAGCTCAGCGCCACTCTTTATGATATATATAATAATGAGGAATGGCTCACCCATCACTCTGAGGTTGAGGAAGAAATCTTTATTCCTGCAGTAAGAAATGCAGAGCGTAAACTGAAGCAGAACGATGTGAGTGCCAAGATTTCGAGCATGATTAATCAGACCCCGATGAGTGACGAACTGTTGAGCGACCGTGAGAAAGATGTGATTGTTGCTTTGGTTCAGGGAATGACCAACAAGGAGATTGCCGATCACCTTTATATCTCCATCAACACGGTGATTACCCACCGCAGAAACATCGCCCGAAAGCTTCAGATTCACTCTCCTGCAGGTCTTACAATTTATGCCATCGTGAACAATTTGGTTGATATTTCTTCTGTAAAGCTGTAGTTTATCTGTGGAATATCAGTTTAAATAATGTTATTTTTTCTAAAATGATAGCGCTTCCTCTCACATGAGGGGAAGGCGCTATCATTATATTTAGGTATGTGATGATTCTGCATCACTATTTATGGTGAAGGCTAGATCATATTGATGTCAACAAAACCATGCATCACAGCATAAATGGTGAGTGAAGACACACTTTTTAATCCCAGTTTTTCCTGTATTTTCTTGCGATGGGTAATCACAGTAGTCAGTCCGATACAGAGTTGGTCGGCTATCTCTTTGTTGATTTTCCCTTGTGCTACCAGAGATAATACCTCTATTTCTCTATCCGACAGAACTTTTTCCTGAGTGACAGGGGGCATGGCAGGGATATGTTCGCCATGAGGATGACCGGAATGCTGCAGGTTGAGAAGCTCTTTTATCAGGTATCCTTCTGGTATATTGACGCAGAGACAATGAAATTCTGCAAGTTGCGAATTGGGATCGTTGCTGGGTGTTAGAACGATCACATGGCGGTTCCTGTTGCCCTGTGTGAAGAAGTAACGGTGTTCCAGTACAATGTGCATAGATACAAAGCTATGAACAAAGTGGTCTGGATTGTTTGCCTCGTACTGACGGAACGAACCGAAGGTCGAGATTTTCATCATGGGCATCACCGACTCAAGCAGTTGTCTGAGTCCCATTGCGGCGAGTGTATTGCTCTCTACTATTGCCATTTCCGGCATCTGTTTGCCAGCCATGGCTTTCATCATTTCTTCATTCATCTCTGTTTATTTTACTTCTACTAGTGAAAGTTGGGTTATACTTATATCTTGTTTTTACAAGAATGGAGTGAGTACCTTTGCGGCAAACCATCCTTTGAATCTTTGCCAGCCCGTACGCCACTCTCTCCAGTTCTTCTCATTGAGTAAGAAACTGTCTTTCTTTTCTCCATCAAAGAGCTGTACCAGTTGTTGTGTAGTGCAAGAATCCACAATCACTGCATTCTCTTCATAGTCCCAGCGTAGGCTTCTGGCATTGAGATTGGCACTGCCAACGGTACAGAACTTGCCGTCTACCATGATAATCTTGGTATGGTGGAAGCCCCGTGTGTACATCCAAACATTGCATCCTGCCTTCATCAGCTTGTGCGCATTATAGAAACCACAGTCAGGAGTCAGCGGAATGTCGCTCTTGGTAGAGAGCATGATTTCTACCTTTACTCCTCTTTTCACTGCATTCTTCAATGCCTTTTTAAGTTTATGACTCAAGGTAAAGTAGGGGCTGATAATCTTGATGCTGTCCTGTGCATCATTGATGGCATTCACATAAAAATATCGGATGATATCTTTTGTAATATGCGGTTCGCGGTTGATGATGCCGACCATCTTTCTGTAGGCTGTTGCTGTCGTATCTGGCTTGAGATTCTCTACCAGATAATCCTTCTTCTTATATCTCCAGAACTCAGTGCTGTGCACATTCTGTCCGCTCACCTTATTCCACATCTTGAGGAATATCTTCTGTAGGGTATTCACCTCGCTTCCGTCGATGCGACAGTGCATATCGTGCCATTCTCCTACAACCTTCGTACCTTTTATATAATAGTCGGCAACGTTCATACCGCCTGTGTAGGCTATCTGCCCGTCGATGACAACGATTTTACGGTGATCACGGTTGAAGATTGCATGTACCCATGGAAACTTCAGGGGCTTGTATTCATAAATCTCTATACCATTGGCACGGATTTTCTTGAGATGTCTCTTTCGCAGAGGCTTATTGTTGGAAGAGTTTCCGAAACCATCATATAAGGCTCTCACCTTCACACCCTCCTTGACTTTCTGAGCTAGCAGGTCGAAGAGGAGGGAGGCGATGCTGTCGTTGCGAAAGTTGAAGTATTCCAGGTGTACACTATGTTTAGCCTGTCGGATTGCCTGGAACATATCATCAAACTTTTCCTGACATTCATCAGAAGGGTTACTGAATTATCGTGAGAAAAGCTGACACCTTTCCCACGAAGCTGATTTACGATCAGTGAATCGCTAGTCTGTGCGCTGCACAGCGAACAAGACAGCCATAATGTTGCTATTAATAAAAAATATCTCATCTTATCTATAACCGTGTTATCTATAAATCCGTGTAATCTGTGTTATCCGTGCCTAAAAAATTATACCATGCAGGCATAGTGATCTACGATACCTTTCAGATGATTATCCTTGTCTACTACCAGTACCGTATGCACCTTATACTTGTGCATGATGCGCTGAATCTCCGAAATCTTCGTCTTCGGAGTCACCATTTTCGGAGTGGTGGTCATGATGTCGCTTACAGTCTTGTTAAAGAATTCTGCCTGCCATTTCTCCATGGCGCGTCGGATATCACCATCGGTAATAAGTCCGATAACGTGGTTGTCTTCATCCAATGAGATACCCAATCCCAGTTTGCCCTTGCTTACGTGGATGATAGCCTCGCCCAGGTGCATTTCCTTAGGAATGATAGGCATATCATGCTGCGCATCACATCTTCTGCTGTGGTCAGCAGTCGTTTGCCTAATTCTCCACCAGGATGGAACTGTGCAAAGTCACGAGGCTTGAAGTGGCGTACCTGCATCAGGCGATAGCCAGTGCATCACCCATAGCCAATGCTGCAGTAGTACTGCTGGTAGGGGCGAGGTTCAGCGGACAAGCCTCCTTCTTTACCTTTACGGTGATATGATGGTTGGAGTATTTTGCCAGCAGGGAATCTGGATTTCCGGTGATGGAAATGATAGGAACATTCATGTGGAGTACCATCGGGATGAAACGAAGCAGTTCATCGGTCTGACCGCTGTTACTCAGTGCCAGAACCACATCCTTGTCGGTCATCACACCTAAGTCGCCGTGATAGACATCCAGTGGATTGATGTAGAAGGCTGGTGTGCCTGTAGAGGCAAGTGTAGCGGCAATCTTGGCACCTACGTGTCCACTCTTGCCCACACCTGTAACGATAATCTTGCCTTGGCAATGATACATCATGTCTACTGCTTTCTCAAAGTTGTCGTCCAGATAAGGTATCTGTCGAGGATGGCCTGCGCCTCGTCTCTAAGAGCCTGTTCGCCATAACCGCGAACAATCTTATCATCTATATTGTTATTTTTATCGGTCATTTCTAAATCATTTGAATTGCTTTCCATTCGTACGCCGAACGTTGTTTCTTCATTCTTCGTTCTTCACTTTTCACTTAAAGGAGTTCCTGGATAAGTGATTCCAACTTGTTTAATTCCAGCATATTGGCTGCATCGCTCTTGCCCTGGTCTGGGTCAGGATGTACTTCAAAGAAGTAGCCGGTAGCTCCGAAAGCTTTAGCCGCCTTTGCCATTGCTGGAACGAACTTACGGTCGCCTACCGTCTTGCCGTCACCTGCACTCGGGCGCTGAACGCTATGGGTACAATCCATGATGACATTTGGCACAATCTCTTTCATGTCAGGGATGTTTCTGAAATCTACCACGAGATTGTTATAGCCGAAACAATTGCCGCGTTCTGTGAGCCAAACTTCCTTGGCACCGCTCTCCAATGCTTTTTCTACAGGATATTTCATATCTCTACCGCTCAGGAACTGTGCCTTCTTGATGTTGACGATTTTACCAGTCTTGGCTGCAGAAACCAGAAGGTCGGTCTGTCGGCAGAGGAAGGCTGGAATCTGGAGAATATCACAAACTTCGCCTGCTGCTGAAGCCTGATAACTCTCATGAATATCTGTTGTAACCTGAAGGTTGTACTTCTCCCTGATATCTCCCAGCATCTGGAGTCCTTTCTCCAGTCCTGGACCACGGAAAGAGTGGATGCTAGTACGGTTGGCTTTGTCGAATGAAGCCTTGAATATGATTTTAGTTCCTAACTTTTCGTTGATGCGGACGAGTTCCTGCGCTACTGTTTCCAATAGTTCCATTGACTCGATGACGCAAGGACCTGCTATGAATGTTGCCATATTTTTTATAGTTTATAGTTTATAGTTTATAGTTAATAGGGAGTAAACCTGCTATTAACTGTAAACTACAAACTGTTAATTATTAACTTGTTTAATTGTAATTTCACGCTGTGGGAACGGAATCTCGATGTTGTGATCGTTGAGCGTATCGTAGATGCACTCCATGATGGTGGCATCGTCGATGGCTTGGGTAAGCACGTTGACCCATACCACAATTCTGAGTGTGATGCAGCTGTCATCGAAACTCTTCAGTAACACCTTCACACCTTTGTCCTGATAGATACAGTCCAGTTTCATGAGGCATCAATCAGAATCTGTTTCACTTCCTTCACATTGCTGCCATAAGCAATACCTACCTCCAGAATATCCAGCTCATAACCATGATTCTTGGTCATGTTCTTGTAGTTCTTCGAGAAGAGCTGCGAGTTCTGGAAGGCTATGACCGAACCGTCGGTAGCCTCCAGCATCGTAGAGGTATAACTGATACTGCTCACCTTACCACGGGTGCCGTCACAGATGATATAATCACCCACCTTCACACGGCCCATCATCAGAGAGATGCCGTAGTAGATGTTTTCGAGAATATCCTTTGATGCAAAACCCAGACCGGTTGATAAGCCGGCAAAGATAGCTAGCAGCCATGATTTACCAACCTGGAATACGTTCAGGCTATCATCAGCCAAATACCCCAGATAATCACCTGCATCACGTTCTTGAACATCACAATCTTTGAAGCAGCCGACGCCGGGTCTGCTTTCTCGAAGTGATGACGCATGAAATCTACAGAAGTAATGTTGATGTAGTTGAACAGGAAGTACAGACAAGCTACCTCTGAAATACTGAAAAGCGATGCAGTGAAGTTGCTGGTCTTGATGTAATCCTTGTTGAATATCTCCCATGTCGTATCACTCATGTTGAATACATCTGCAGCCCAATAGATAGAGATGATGAACGAGAGTACGCCTGAAATAGGGAGCAATACCTTATAGATAAAGCGATACAGCCATTTGTCGGTAATCGCCTTGTCTGCCAACTTTTTACGCTTGGCATATACGCTGAGCCATCCCTCGCAACAGGTGATGGTAAGCACGCAGGTAAGCTGCATGGTCCACCAGATGATAAGCTGGACAGCAAGCAGTGTGAAACCTGTCCAGGCAAAAATGGTACTTACTCCGAATACGGCAAGCGATATGAATGCGTATGTCTTGTCAGTGCGCAATACCTGGTTGTGCTTTCTGCCAATCACATTCCACTGCCAGAGAGCGCAGAGCAGAAGGACTGGTGGAAAGATAAGGTTTACCAGGTCGTTTAGGTATCAGGATGATACGGAACACGATAACGATGAAACCTACCAGCATCAATGGCGAATAGATACGGAAGGTATTCTTGATCTTATCGTTGTCTACGCGTAGCAAGATAGATACCAAGATGACGCCAACTAACCAGGAATATTCTACCAGCAGCTGGCTTGCCATAATCACGAAGTTCTGGGTAACCGCCATTCTTACGATACCGAGAATAACTGCGAAGGTTACTACCGTCATCGCCATGATAAGGCATGGTCGTTTTGCCATAAAACTTTCCTTTCTGTTCTCGAACATACCATGCTTCATGAGTTGGGTAATCACGATGCGGATGGTAAAGAGATTGAGGAAGATAGAGATGAGACCCCAGAAGATGATGATACCAAAGAGGATGAAGATGATACGAACATCCCATTGCGACATCATGCCCGGTACGGGCTTGTATTTCTCGGTTACAGACGTCTTCGCCTCCTTATAGTTCATGCTGATATTGCGGAGTATACGCAGATAGTTGTCGCCTCCATTATTGAAGATGCTGTTCTGGATATCTTCGTATCTGCGGTTGGCATAGTCGTTGAGTGCCTGTAGCTTACGGTCGGTTCTGTCGTAAGCCTGCACATAGGCTTGCAGCTGTTTCTGTTTCTCTACCAGCTGGCGGCGGATATTGACAGCCAGAGTCAGGTCAACGTTTCGGTTCACCTGTGCTTCTTCGCTGAGAAACATGGTGTTCATGCCGTAGAGATAGTTGATGAGTGAATCGAAACGCGCCACCTCAACATTGTTCTTCTTGATCATCTGGCGGAAAGGAACAGCCTTCGACTTAAACTTCTTAAACTGCTCTGTAGCCTCATGACAGGCATACGTCATGTCGAAAATATACCCATTGCGCTGCGAATAGAGCATGATGGAGTTCTGGTCAGCCTGTTTCACAATACTGATGAGCTCCTGAATCACAGCCAGCTGTTGAGCTTGGCAGTTTGGTTCTGTTTCTCCAAGTCTATGTGATAGTTGGTCAATTCTGTACGCAGCATATAGAGCGTTGTGTCCAGGTTGGCTTCCTTGAGCACTGCGTTGCTTGGCAGTACGAATGCCACCATCAGCAGAATTATGATGTATAGTCTCTTCTTCATATTTAGTAAATTTGACTGCAAAGTTATTAATAATTCGTGAAAAAGCAAAGAGAAAATCGCCTTTTTTGATATATTAGCACCTTTACGTTCGATTTTTAGGGTTATCTTTTGCATTTTTCATATAAATTGATTACATTTGCAACGTCAAAGGATACGTTAATTAATCAGATTGGAATATGAAGATACTCATAGCAGATAGTGGCAGCACCAAGACCGATTGGGCTCTGGTTGATGAACAGGGTAACGTGATGGTTACCTGTAAGACGCAGGGCATCAGTCCGATTCATCAGAGTGATGCCGAGATATTGGATGTATTGTGTAAGGAACTTGTTCTGTCAGAGCAGCCTCAGGAGGTTTTCTTTTATGGCAGTGGAGTAACCGAGGCGATGAAGTCTCGCATGAAATCACTCTTGCAGCAGTCTTTTCCCGAAGCCAAGGTTGAGGCAGAAGGTGATATGCTGGGAGCAGCCCGTGCCCTCTTTGGCAAGAAACCGGGTATCGCCTGTATTTTGGGAACCGGTGCCAACAGTTGTCTTTACGATGGAGAGAAGATTGTGATGAACACGCCTCCGTTGGGATATATTCTGGGCGATGAGGGTAGTGGGGCAGTAATCGGCAAACTTTTCCTCAATGGTATCTTCAAGGGCACATTGCCTTTATCGCTAAAGAATAAATATCTTGCCTGGTCGGGTTTGGATTATCCTACTATTATTAATAAGGTGTACAGACAGCCGCTTGCCAATCGCTTCCTGGCTTCCATCTGTCCTTTTATCTCAGAACAGATAGCAGAAGGTGAGAAACACGAGAACGGGACTGACGAACTGAATGAAGCGATGGCTCTCTATCGTATGATATTGGAGAGTTTCAATCAGTTCTACGCAAAGAATCTCACACCTTATATTAAATATGTCAAGGCGAGCACCGAGGATATAAGCCAGTTGGAGCCAGGCATGAAGGCATGGCATTCATCCTTAGAAGAAGAAATCCCGATGCTTGGTTTTGTTGGAAGCATTGCCTATTACTTTGAATCACCTTTGAGAAATGTGATGGAGGATGAGTTTCATCTCAAGATTTCCCAGATTTTGAAAGCTCCGATGCCGGGATTGATAAAATATCATATTAATTAAACTATTTTTGCACCAAAATGTATTTTATGCTACATTTTGTGCTTTTTCGTTAAAAAATGTAGGTTGCGCAACATTTTATACGTAATTGATTAACCAAAACATACCCCATTGTGTCTGTTTTTTATCTATCTTTGCCCCCGGAAAAGTAAATGTAAACAACGATAAATCGAGGCAATCCTCATAACCGAGGCTTATACCTTATTTATATAAAGGCAATATTCGACCTATGTTACATAGGACCTATATTACACCTAGAAGCAACAATTATTAATTTAAACCTAAAGTAATTATGAGAAAAACATCTCAGAAATTCTCGCAGAGCCATATGCTCTGCAAAGTTGCTCTGGTAGCCATCATGTTGGTGTTCCAGGCAATGTTAGGAATCGGAGCGGGTGTCCTCAATGCTCAGACGGTTAAGGGTACTGTCATCTCTGGCAGTGACAATGAACCATTGATTACCTCAGTTCGGGATAACGAGCTCTATCTAAAGGCTTTATAATGTTTTTATATAAGGGACACAGAGGCTTGGCAACCATCTATATATCTTGGATGGTTGCTGAGACAAAATCCTCATGTAAAAT
>ENA-OQDW01000169-OQDW01000169.1-human-gut-metagenome-genome-assembly--contig:-NODE-169-length-26532-cov-2.320886_pt1 | contig 26532 bp, 28 predicted proteins | sample MGYA00242784_ERZ504613 | MGnify/ENA primary metagenome ERZ504613 (study PRJEB26092, sample SAMD00036330) | human gut metagenome | host: Homo sapiens | study: EMG produced TPA metagenomics assembly of...
TGATTTTTTTCATATATGAAGTGTATTAAGGTATGTTCGCGGAGAGTGTTTTTTACAATTGGAGCAGACAAAAGATAGAAAAGAAAAATTAAGTAGGTGATATTTTGCTGTAACAGTGATTTTTCCGCTTGGAATATGCTGTATGGCATGTTTTGAACATATTGATAATCTTTTGAACGTACAAGAAACAATATCTGAACATATAGGAAATGTTTTTGTATTTTCTCAATATCCTCTTATCTCCTCTTTTGATAAATTGTATCGGAAATCCTACAATAAGTGAATGTAGCTTTTTATTAACAAATCTAATTATTTAAGCATTATGGAAAACAACTTTAAAAGAAAGCTGATGGCATTCTGGCTGTTCCTTTGGGTGGGAATACCTTTTATGCTGGCGCAAAGTCCGATGATGATATCGGGACGGATTACAGATGATTTGGGAGAACCGATGATTGGTGTGAGTGTACTTGAAAAGGGCACCTCTAATGGAGTGATTACGAATATGGAGGGAAATTATTCCTTAAAGGTAAAGCAAGGTGCCGTCATTGTCTATTCGTACATCGGATATGTGACACAAGAACTGAAAGCCGTATCAGAGAGAATGAAATATAACGATGAAAGAAGACACCCGGACGCTGGATGAAGTGGTAGTGGTGGGCTATGGTGTACAGAAGAAGAGCGACCTGACAGGCGCCATTTCTTCCGTGAAGGCAGAAGACATCCAGAACCGCTCTATTACCCGGGTGGAAGAAGCCCTGCAGGGCAAGACAGCCGGTGTACAACTGATATCCACAACTTCGCAACCGGGTGCTTCGCCTACCATTCGTGTCCGTGGTTTTTCATCGAATGGTACTTCCGATCCCCTCTATGTGGTAGACGGATTGATAGTATCCGACTTGAGTGCTGTGGATCCTAATAATATAAAAAGCATGGAAGTCCTGAAAGATGCCGCATCCGCTGCCATTTATGGTGCGCAGGCCGGTAATGGCGTAGTGCTTATTACCACAAAGAGCGGAAGCAAAGGAACCAGCAGCATTTCCTACGACTTTCAATATTCCATCAGTAGCCTGGCGCAACGTCCCAAGCTGATTAATTCACAAGAAGCTTTATTGCAAAAGAAGGAGCAAGACCCTACTTTTACAGATGATAATATCCAGGAGCTTATTACCAGCGGCACATGGGACGGTGTATCGACTACCGATTGGTATGATGTGGCTTTTAATGCTTCGCCATCCTCCCATCATACGGTCAACTTTCAGGGAGCGAATGACAAGGGCTCTTTCTTCCTGTCATTAAACAATCTGTATGACAATGGTATTCTTCGTGAAAACAAGGATACCTACAAGCGGCTTTCCGTCATGCTGAATGCCGACTATGACATTAAACCTTGGTTGAAGGTAGGTGTTACTGCCAATTATGCAAAATATACGCAGAAATCCATCAATGACGGTAGTGCGGGCAATTCATATTCCAGTATGATTGCTACCGTGATGACCATGGCTCCTTATTATGCGGACACTTATGCAGCCGATGCGCTTCCTAAACAATGGAGGCATTGATTGCCAACGGCTTTACTTTGCTGCGCAATGACAAGGCGATTATTACAGCTGTCTGGGTTCTATGGAACAGATACATCCTATGGTAGCCATCCGCATGAGCGACAAGAAAAACTTCGGCAACAGTCTGATGGGAACGCTCTATGCCAACCTGACTCCTTTCAAAGGATTTGTGTTTACTACCCGGCTGGGTTACAGGGAACTGAACGCAAACACTTATCAGTATAACAATCTCTATTACGGTTCGGCTTCCGCCAATAATAAGGATAAGAACGGGGCCAGCCGCTCCAACTCCTCTACTACCTATTATCAGTGGGAGAACTTTGTGAATTATAGTACGGATTTGTGGGACAAGCATCATGTGTCTGCCATGCTGGGTATGTCCTACAGCGAGAATAACTTCACTTATGTTTCTGCCGGTGTAGACAAGACTGCCAAGCACGATCCTTTGTATGCCGACGTTTCGTATCCTGCCGGAGATGCCGTGAAGAGTACCGCCGGTTATAATCTGATTAATCGTAAGCTGTCCTATTTCGGCCGTTTGGCTTACGATTACCAGAACCGCTATATGCTGCAAGCGGCCATGCGTGCCGATGCAGCCGATACTTCCGTGCTTCCGGGTACCAATCGCTGGGGCTATTTCCCGTCGGTATCAGCCGGTTGGGTCATTTCCAACGAGCGCTTTTTCACGGAAAAGAACAATACCCCTCTCACATTCCTGAAGTTGCGTGCAAGCTGGGGGCAGAATGGCAGCACAAGCAATCTGAGCGGTTACAAGTATTCCAATTCCCTGGTGACTTCGGCTGCCGGGTACTCTTTCAGCAATACGGCGATGAAATATGTCACTTCTGCCAAACCTTCGCAGCTCTATAATCCTGACTTGAAGTGGGAAACCTCCGAACAGCTGGATTTGGGTATGGATTTGCGCGCTTTCAACGACCGCTTCTCGTTTGGTATGGACTGGTATCAGAAAAAGACAAAAGACTTGATTGTTTCCAACATTGTCATTCCTTATGAGGCGGGAAACTCATCGGCTCCGATGAATGCCGGTAATGTGACGAATAAGGGTTTTGAGTTTGAGGCCGGATGGAAAGACAAAGCCGGTGATTTCAACTATTCTGTGACCGCCAATCTGGCCACTTTGAAGAACGAGGTCACTTATCTGGATCCGCATGTCAGCGGCGGACGCATAGAAGGCGCCACTACAATGGCTTCGAACGGTTCGTTCTCCGCATTCGAGGTAGGCTATCCGGTGTGGTATTTCAGAGGCTATCAGGTCGATCATCTGGATGACAAGGGCAATCCCGTATTCAGGATAATACGGGTGACGGTACCATTGATGCCAGTGACAAGGCGATGATTGGTAAACCGATGCCGGACTTCACATATGGAATCACGTTGACCGCCAACTACAAGAATTTTGATTTTCTGATTTTCGGCAACGGCTCCGTGGGCAATGACGTATTCATGTCCTACAGTTATAACTCCATATCCTATACGCTGAAGGAGATGTACGACCAGCGCTGGACGGCGGACGGGACTACCAGCCGTAAGTTTGCACGGCCGCAGAATACGAATGCAGACAAGTATGGCTTGTCCGATGCTTATATTTTTGACGGCTCTTATTTCCGCATCAAGCAGATACAGCTGGGATATACGTTGCCCCGGACGGTTACGAAGAAGTTCCTGGCCGACAAGCTGAGAGTATATGCCTCGTTGGATAATTTCTTCTTGTTCACCAAGTATCCGGGACTCGACCCGGAGGTTTCCTCCACGGCTACCAGCGGTATGGGCGTGGATTACGGAAATTATCCCACAACGAAGAAGGTGGTGTTCGGTTTATCAGTTACATTTTAAATAATAAATAGAAGAAATATGAAAAGAAAATATATCTTGTCCGGACTGTTGGCGTGTGCACTTACATTTTCCGCATGCGATGTCGATTTGCTGGATATTCCCCAGAAAGGTGTAGAGAATGAAGAGAATTATTATCAGACGGATGAACAGTGTGAGTCTGCCATCGCTGCTGTCTATGCGTCCTGGCGGAATGCTTATTCCGGGCGTGGTGAGAAAGCCTCGCAGTATGCCAACGGTTTCTTCCTGAAAAATTTCTTGGCAGACGATTTCAATTCGGGTGGTGCCCGCTCCGACCAGGTGTATGCGCAGGAGATATACGAAAGTGCGATAGTGGCCACGAACGGTTGGGTGGAAAACTATTATAAGAGGTTGTATGCCACGATTTATCTGGCCAATCTGGTGATTGAGCGGTTCGATGCCGCTGAAAGTGAAGTGAAGGCAAGAAACATTGCCGAGGCCAAATTCTTCAGAGCCATCTGCTATTTCGAACTGACCACTTTGTGGGGGACTCCTCCTTTGGTAGATAGGGTATTGAAGAATTCGGAAGAGTATAAGGTGCCCAACTCCACTGCCGAACAGTTGTGGAAATTCATGGAGACAGACCTTACGGAAGCTATAACTTCCGGGAAACTCACTTCGAAAACGAGTTTGGAAGACAGGGACGGGGGAACCCGCGCCACGTTGGAGGCTGCCCGCTGCTTGTTGGGAAAGATTTATCTGTATCAGGAGAAATATGCCGATGCCAAAAGTGAGTTGGAGAAGGTCATTTCTTCCGGCAAATATGATTTGATAGCCGATGTCAGCACATTCTATCATCCGGCCTCTGCAGGCTGCAAGGAGTATGTGCTGGAGTGTGTGCGCCATTACGACCCTTCCAACATGTATTCTCAGGAGGCTGGTTCGGCATCTTGGCCAATTGGGGATTCGGCTATGGCTTTATAGCGGTCCGGAAGCGTCCATGCACTATAAGTTCAACACTACCAGCGGTTACAGCTACTTCAATCCGTCGAAGTCTTTGTACGATGCCTTTGTGGCTGAGGAGGGTGCCGACGGGTATCGCTTGAATGCCTGGATCAGGACCTGGGAGCAGGTGATTGCCATGAACATTGCGGTGAACACGACTACCAACAAATATGCCAGCGAAGGCTATTTCCGTCTGAAATGGCTGGCAAGCACCGATGACGAATTTGTAGGGTATTGGTGTGGAAACCAGAGCAATACTCCGGTCATCAGATATGCGGATGTGTTGCTGATGGCTGCCGAGGCTTGCCTCCAGGCGGGAGACCAAGCCGGTGCCGACGAATATCTGGGCAGAGTGCGCGACAGGGCCCGTCTTCCCAGAAAGAGTCATGTGACGCTTTCCGATATAAAGCTGGAGCGCCGCTTGGAACTTGCTATGGAAGGCATGCGCTTCCAGGACCTGAAGCGTTGGGGGATGCTCCGGCGGTATTGGCGGATAAAGGGAAAAAGTTACCGACTTTCCAGATTGTACCTGACCCGAATAATGACCTCACTACGGCGGCAGGCATCTACAACGCCCGTTATACGACCAAAACCACCTATGTCGATAATGAAAAGTCGTTGGCGGGTTGGACTCCCAATCGTGACGAGTGGCTGCCGTTTCCTGAAAATGAATTGGAGGTGAACAGCAACCTGAAACAGAATCCCGGTTATTGATTTATCCTGAGAAATTCACAATTCGGTTTAACTATATAAAGAAGAAAAACATGAAAAGAAACTTAGTGATATTTGCCCTGCTGTTTGTTTGTATGGCTATAGGGGCGCAAACGGTATTCAAGAATGAAGAGGTAGAGGTTTCCTTGTTGAAAGAGAAGACTTGGGTATTTTCCACTTGGGACTATACTACCATGTATCTGATAGAGGGCGAAGACAAGGCCGTGCTGATTGATACCGGCACGCGTTGTGCGGATTTGGATAAGATTGTGGGACAGATAACCGGGAAACCGCTGGAAGTAATCGTCACCCACATGCACCCCGACCATGCCGGCTGCATCAAGTATTTCGATAAAGTATGGATGCATCGGGCCGATACGGTGCTGGTGCCCCAGCATGCGGCGGATTATCAAGGAGAATTCCTCTATATGGAAGAAGGACAAGTGTTCGACTTGGGTGGACGCAAGCTGGAAGTGGCATGGATGCCCGGGCATACGCCCGGCTCGGTGGTACTCCTGGACAAGGCAAACGGAGACTGTTATTCGGGTGATGCGTTCGGCTCGGGTGAAGTATGGCTGCAGTGTGTGCCGATGTCTCCCATCGCCACTTTCCATGAGTCGTGTTGCCGTATGGAAAAGCTCATGAAGGAAGGGCACATCAAGGATATCTGGTGCGGACATTATCCTTATCTGAAATCTTCTTTGCCGCTGGCCTATATTCAGACGATGATACGTATTTCCCACAGGCTGATGAATGGAGACCAGGAAGGTTCGGAACCTTATTCCAACTATTTCATCAAGATGCCTCCCACTGCGAGGAAGTTGGCCGAAGGCCGGGCGATGATTGTATATGATTCGACTAATATTCCGGAAGCCCGGTAACACACATGGCTATTCCTCTCTCACTTTAAGGCGTAGTCCTTGTATGCACGAGATGTGCATCTCATGTATCTCGAGATGTGCATCTCGTGTTGTATGAGATGTGCATCTCGTGCATACAAGGGCCGGCTGTTAAAAGCATGAGGGTTATACCTTCACTCCTGAAAGGCATAACCCTCATACAACAAGCCAAGTAGCCCGTCCTTCTATTTGCCGTATTCGCTCGGACTTACTCCGAACTGCTTCTTGAAGCTCTTCGAGAAGTGGGACAGCGTGCTGAATCCCGTCATGTCCGCAATTTCCGAGACGGTATGTTTCCCTTCCGTTATCAGTTCGGCGGCACGGTTCAGCTTGTAGGTCTTGAAGAAGGTGCTGGGGCTTTCGCCGGTCAGTCCTTTTACTTTATAGTAGAACTTGGTGCGTGATATTCTCAGCAGTTCGGTCATGCGGGCAATGTCCAGTTCGGGGTTGGAGAGCTCGCTCTCCATCAGGTGGTAGAGTTCGGTCATGAAGACATTGTCTTGCGGGGAGAGGATGTTCTCTTCCATCTTGTCCGTCTGCGTGGCTTTTCCCAGCATGTTGCGCGCTTTCTCGCGGTTCTTGAGCAGCGACTTGATGAGCGCCAGCAGGTAGGCAGGTCGAAAGGCTTGGTCACGTAGGCGTCGGCTCCCGTGTCCAGTCCTTCCACCTGGTTTTCCACGGTGGCTTTGGCCGTAACCAGAATCACGGGCAGGTGGCAGAGCTGCAAGTCTTCCTTTATCTCCCGGCAGAACTGGTAACCGTCCTTGCCGGGCATCACCACGTCACTCAGAACCAGGTCGGGTGACTCCTCATGCAGCGCCTTCAGCGCATCGTCGGCATTGAAGCGGCAGATTACCTTGTAGTGGGCGGAGAGGAGGGTGCGCAGGTAGTGTGCCACTTCGGTGTCGTCGTCCACCACCAGCAGGGTGGGTTGCTTCTCGTCGGTGCCGGTCTTGTTCTCGGCAGGCTGCGAGGCGGCGGCCAGCGGGAAGGCTTCCGACTGGTTGCTCTGTTCCGTTGCCCGTTCGTCTTCGGCATACGCGGCGTCGTTCACGGGCAGGACGAAGGTGAACACGGCGCCGCTTCCCTCTTCGGACTGGCTGGCTTTCAGTTGCCCGTGGTGCAGTACGGCCAGGCTGCGGGCGTAGTACAGGCCGATGCCCGTTCCCCAGTTGTAGGTACCTTCGGCTTGGTTGCCTATCTGGTAATAGCGTTCGAATATCTTCTCTATCTTGTCTTCGGGGATGCTCTGTCCCGTGTTGGCCACGGACACTTTGACGTACTGCGTGATGCGCCCGTCGGCGGACAGGCCGAAGAGCCGCGCGGCTTTCTCACGGTCTATTACGTCGAAGCCGACACTGATTTTACCGCCTTGGGGCGTGAACTTCAGGGCATTGGACATTAGGTTGTTGAATATCTTTTCCACCTTGTCCTCGTCCAGCCACATCAGGAAGGTGTCTTCCAGTCCGTAGGTGTTCAGGTCGATGCCCTTGTCGTCGGCGTTCACCCGGAAGATGCCCACCTGGCGTTGCAGGCAGGCGATGAGGTCGGCGCGCTTCACTTGCAGGCGCAGGGTGTCGTTCTCCAGCTTGTTGAAGTCCATCATCTGGTTGACGAGCCTCAGCATGCGGTTCACGCTGCGTTGCACGATGTGCAGCAGGTTCTTGTCCGCACCCTCTATCCGCGGATTGGCGCAGAGCTGGTTCACGGGACCGGAAATCATGGTGAGCGGTGTGCGGAACTCGTGCGAGACGTTGGCGAAGAAGCTCATGTTCATCCGGTTCACCCGTTGCTCCTGCTCTTTCTCCAGGCGGGCGCGGCGGGCGGCCTCCTTTTCGGCGCGGACGCGGAGCAGGGCACGCAGGAAGAGAAGGGCGAGGGCGGTTGCCAACAAGAAGTAGATGCAGTAGGCCCACCACGTGCGCCAGGGGGCCGGATATACGCGGATGCGGATGGAGTTCTCGGCCTCCACGATGCTCCGGTCGTTGTTGGTGATTTTCACGTGGAACACATACTCTCCGGCAGGCAGGTTGGCGTAGTAGGCCTCGTGGTTGTTGCGGGCGTCTACCCAGTAGTTGTCGAAACCCTCCAGGTGGTATTGGTAGTGCACTCGTCCGTACTCGCTGTAGTTCAGGGCAGAGAAGGAGATGCTGAAACTGTTCTGGTCGTGCTCCAGGTGTATGTCGGGGCAGTAGGAGAGGTGCTTGCCGATGGTTCCTCCGTGCAATTGCGGACGTATCAGCTTGTTGTGTATCTTCAGGTCGCTGAACAGCAGCGGGATGTTGCGCTTGATGGGCACGTCGATGGGGTTGAAGAGCGTGAGCCCGTGCGTGCCGCCGAATGCCAGCGTCCCGTCGGGCAGACGGCACGAGGCGCGGTCGTAGAACTGGTTTCCGCCTATGCCGTCGGCGGCATAATAGTTGGTGAAGCGTCCGGCTGTCCGGTCATATTTGCTCAGTCCGTATTGGGTGCTTATCCAGAGGTTGCCTTGCAGGTCTTCCTCGATGCCCGATATGTCGAGGCAGGAGGTGCCGGGCATGGGTGTCATCCGTCCCGTTCGATGGTAGCACATCAGCCCGTTGCCTACGGTACCTATCCAGAGAATGCCGTACGTGTCTTTGTACAAGGCCGTGGGGACGAATACGGAGCGGCGTATGCAGGCTTTCAGGTCCTCTTCCGCGATGTCCGCCGTGCCCGTCTCCAGGTTTTCGATGTCGATATGCTTGATGGGTTGGTAGAAGCCCGTCACCATCAGCCGGCGGTTATCCATCATCGCCAGGCCGGGCACGAAGGTGAACCCCTCGAAGAGCTTCATCGCCTCGAATTCCTTCTTGCCGGGGCGCAGGGCATAGACGTTGACCGTGGCGGTGCCTATCCAGATGGTTCCGTCGGGCGACTGGGCGATGGACATGGGCAGGAAAATCCGGTGCCGTTCCTCTATCTTCAGCTGCCCGTCGGGCGTGTAGCGGGCTTTCAGCACTTCATTGTTGGTGATGGTCATCCATAGGTTGTTGTCGCTGTCCACCATCAGCTGGTTCGCGTAGATGGCTTTCTGTTTCTCTTGCTCGCAGAACGTTTCGGGGTCGATGTGCCTGATTTCGCTGCTCTTCGTGTCATATACGTAGATGCCGTCCATCAGGGTGGAAATCCACAGCTTGTGGTCCTTGCCGGCGCTTAGCGACACCACGGACTTGTTGTTCAGCTCGGAGCGCAGGTAGTTGTCGTTGTTGAACCGCTCCTTGTAGTGGTAGCACACGGTGTACCCCTGGTCCACGGAGCCTATCCACAGGTTCTGCTGCGAGTCGGTGAACATCCGGCTGATTCGGAACCGGGGCATCTCGAAGGGGAATCCGTTCTCGTCCTGACGGGTCACGCTGCCGGTGCCCGGGTTGTAGTAGAACATGCCGTGTCTGGCGGTGTTCAGCAGCAGGCCGTTGTTGCCGTAGGGGTGTATGTAGTCGATGTCGGCGTTGCACAGTGTGGTGTTCTGGGCGATGGGCTGCGGCAGCGGCTTGAAGCTGCGCGTGCGGGTGTCGAAGATGCTGAGGGTGTGGTTGCCGGTTATCCACAGCTCGTTGTTGTGCAGGTACGAGTAGTAGGGATAGCCGTTGAGGGCGACAGACTCTTTCAGCTGAAGGGTGGAGGGGTCGTAGCAGCGGAGCCCGGTGGAGGTCATTACCCAGAGGTTGTTGTCGGGGGCGATGTGGCACTGTGCGTAGAAGGCATTTCCGGGGCTGATTTCGGGCAGCACGCAGGTAATCTTTTCCTCCCGGGGGTGGTAGGCGTAGAGCTGGAAGCCGGTGTTGAGGAAGATGCGCCCGTTGCGGTCTTCCAGAATCTGCCTCACGTTCTTGTTGTCGGCCTCGATGGGGATGATGCGGAAGTTGTCCTTGTCGGTGTATAGGCACACGCCGTTCACGGTGCCCACCCAGAAGCGGTTCTTCGAGTCGCGCAGCAGGTGGGTAATCTGGTTGTCGGGCAGTCCCAGCGAGTCGTCGGTGCAGAAGTACTGGTGGTAGTCGTGCACATTGTTCTTGTTCAGCCCGCGGAACGTGCCTATCCATATATGGCCTTGCGTGTCTTCGGCTATGGCGGTGACTTTCTGGTTGGAGAGGTCGTTGGCTATGACGGGGCTTTCGATTTCGGCATCCCGGTTTTCGGATAAGGCTCTTTGGCGTCGCATGCCGACAGGCAGACGGCATACAGAGTTCCGGCCAGCAGGCAGAGCAGGGTACGGAGGATTTTCCGGTTAGACAAGGTCATATTAAAAGGTTTTGAATGATGTGCGAAAATAAGGATAAAAAATTGAATATAAGTTGCTTTGCAGCATGTTTTGAACAAAAAGGCAAACATTTGAACCTATGGGCAAGCGCTTTTAAACCTCCGGGCAAATCGTTTTTACATGTCGGCCAGTCCCTCCGGCGCAATCGGCGTAATATTGCAACCGGAAAAAGTGAACAACTTGTCAACTCGTTCGCTGAAAGCAAGTCAAAGACAAATCATCAACTTAAAAAAACGATATACAACCATGAAAAAGCAACCTTTATCCATGCTTGCGTTGGCCTCCCTGCTGATTCTCTCCTCTTGCGGACAGACAGCGGGCGTGAAGACCGCCGGCGCGCAACAGGCCACGGGCGAAATCATCGCCTCTTCCGAAACAGCCGTCGCCCAGACCGAGTCGGGCAAAGTGGAGGATTCCTGCAAGACGGTATCTATATATATAAAGGTATTCCCTACGCCAAGGCAGAGCGCTTCATGCCCCCTCGGCCTGCCGATAAATGGGAAGGCGTGCGCAGCAGCCGCATGTTCGGTCCCACCTGCCCCCAGGCGGTGCGTATGGCTGGGGTGCCGACGAGCACGCTTTCGCCTTCCACTGGGACGACGGCTATCCCGGCGAAGACTGCCTGCGGGTCAACATCTGGACTCCGGGCCTGAACGACGGCAAGAAGCGTCCCGTCATGGTGTGGCTTCACGGCGGCGGCTATGCGGCAGGCAGCGGACAGGAACTTCCCTCTTACGACGGTTTCAACCTTGCCAAGAAAGGTGATGCGGTGGTAGTCACGCTCAACCACCGTCTCAACGTCCTCGGCTTCCTCGACCTTTCCGCCTACGGCGACAAATACGCCAAATCCGGCAATGCCGGCCTGCTCGACCTCGTGGCGGCACTTCAATGGGTAAACAAGAATATAGCCGCGTTTGGCGGCGACGCACAGAACGTAACGATTTTCGGACAGTCGGGCGGCGGCGGAAAGGTATCTACATTGCTTGCCACTCCGTCTGCAAAAGGGCTCTACCACAAGGCCATCGTTCAGAGCGGCTCCATGCTGCGCACGATGGATGCCAAGTATTCCCGTCGCATCGGTGCTGCCGTGATGGACGAGCTGGGACTGAAAGCTTCGCAGATAGACGAGCTGCAGAAGATGCCTTACGAACGTCTGCTTGCCGCCGGTGAGAAAGCCGTTGCCAAGGTGAAGGCCGAGGCCGAGAAAGAGGACGGCGTATCCACCTTCATCTTCGGATGGGCGCCCACCGTGGACGGCGACGTACTGCCTGCACAACCCTTCGACCCGCAGGCGCCTGCACAGAGCAAGGACGTGCCCGTGATGATAGGAACTACCTTGCACGAGTTCACCATGAGCACCTACGTGCCCGCTTTCCGCACCATCACCAAAGAGAAAGCCGTGGAATTCCTGAAACAACGCTACGGTGACCGCACGGACGACTTCCTCGCCGCCTTCGAGAAGGCTTACCCCGGCTACCGGCCCAAGGATTTGGTGGATGTGGATTTGGTGTTCCGTCCCGGTGCGGTGGAGCAAGCCAGACTGAAAGCTGCGCAGCAGGGCGCTCCGGTCTATATGTACATGTTCGCCTGGGAATCTCCGGTGCTCGACGGCATGTTCCGCAGCACGCACTGCATGGAGATACCTTTCGCCTTCAACAATGCCGTAGTCCACGCCTCCATGACGGGCGGCGGCGCCGAAGCGCAGGCCCTGGCCGAGAAGATGAGCGGCGCCTGGCTGAACTTCGCCCGCACGGGCAATCCCAACGCAGAGGGCCTGCCCCAGTGGGATGCCTATACCGAAGAGGGAGGAGCCACGATGTTCTTCAACAACCGTTGCGAGGTGAAGCATCACCACGACAAGGAACTGCTGGAGGTGGTACGGGCGTTCCCTACGCGGGGATTCTGAGGCTTTCCGAGGCAGAACCGAATTGTTGGCTTTAAATAATAGAGTCGGTTCGGTGAACGGTTTCCCCATTCATCGGACCGACATTAAAACAACTCAATATTATGGCAAAAACATTTACCAAACTGGTCAGCCTCGTGGCATACGACGCCACGCTGACCGAGCGCACAGACGATTTCTATCTTCGTGCCAAAACCATGCCCGACACCGTGAGCCTGCGCGACATCGCAGCCGAGGTGGCCACGCGGCTGAACCGTAACGAAGACGAAATCTTCGCTGTCCTCAAGATGCCGAACGTGTCAAAGCCGATGCGTGGCAAGTTCCTACATCGTTTCCACTCCCACAGCCCTAATGCGCCCCTGCGCCAGTGGCACGGTACTGAAAAACGACCTTTCGCAGGCCATCGACCGCAAGAAGGTAAAAGTGTATGCCACGCTCAGCATGGGGCCGCTGCTCCGCACGGAGATGGAAGGCTGCCGTGTGGAACTCTTCACCCAGCCTGCTGTGGTAGGGCCGTTGCTGAACGGTGCCGTGGCGCAGACCCGTGCCGCCGACGGAACGGTTTCCACCCGTGCGCCGCAGGCAGGAAAGAATATCCGTCTGACCGGTCGCAACATCAAGCTGGCAGGTGCGGACGCTTCCGTGGGCGTAACGTTCACCTCGGTGGAAACGCCTTCGAAGAAGGTGTTTGTCCCCCTGGAAGATGTGACGGTGAACGAGCCGAAGCAGCTTATTTTCGTCCTCCCTGCAGGGGTTACCGACGGGTTGTGGCGTGTGAAGATTTGTACCCAGTATGGCAGCGGCGGTCACAATGTGGTGAAACCGCGTGTCTATGAGCTGGACGAGCTATGGGCGTAGGCTCCGCCTATCAGGTGCCGGACAGCGGTTCCGGCAGCGGAAGCGGAAACGGTGCTCCGGTGAGGACGGCGACCAGAACGAATATCCTTTGGGATAACCTGACGAGGGGGTGCGTTGCCCCGCTGACGAGGGGTGACGTTGCCTTGCCAAGGGTAGGGGGCGTTGCTCTGCTGACGGGGGGCGGCGTTGCTTTGCTGACGTGGGAATGTAATACGGTTGGTGTCAACCCTATTAATAACCATCGACTTGTAACTATAAATGTAACTATAAATCTAATTTTAAACTAACTAAAATGAAACGAATCATGAATCAAGCAGCCCGAAAGAGACTTGCCGCTATGGCACTCTTTCTCTTAATCTGCCTTCCTTTCTCTCTGGCACAAGCCCAGACCGTGAAAGTGACCGGCAAGGTGACTGACAACCTGAATGAACCGATGATTGGTGTAAGTATCGTAGAGAAAGGTACTACCAACGGTTGCATTACCGATATTGACGGTAATTATACATTGAATGTGAATCAGGGAGCGACAATCATTTTCTCTTACATCGGTTACGTAACCCAAGAGAAACAAGCCGTTGCCGGCGTGATGAACATCGTATTGAAAGAAGACAGCGAGACACTGGACGAAGTGGTGGTAGTAGGTTACGGTGTGCAGAAGAAAAGCTCTGTGACGGGAGCCATTTCGCAGGTGAAGGCCGAAGACATGCAAAACCGTACTATCAGTGATGCTTCACAAGCCTTGCAGGGTAAGACAGCCGGTGTGCAGTTGATTACGACTTCTGCCGCTCCGGGTTCCTCACCTACGGTACGTGTGCGCGGTTATTCGTCCAATGCGGCTTCCAGTCCGCTTTATGTGGTGGATGGCGTACGCATGAGCAGCATTGCCGGTATAGACCCAATGACATTGCCAGTATGGAAGTGCTGAAAGATGCTGCTTCCGCTGCTATCTATGGTGCTGAGGCTGGTAATGGCGTTATTCTTATCTCTACGAAAAAGGGTAAGGCAGGACAAGGAAAAATTACGTATGACTTCCAGCTTTCCACGCAATCCATTGCCCGTATGCCCAAGTTGCTTAATGCAGAAGAATACGTTGATTACATGTCGGAAAGCAGTGCTTTCGACCCCAATTTCATAAAAGCCAATTGGGATGGAAAGACCAGTACGGACTGGCTGGATATTGCCTTTGAGAACTCATTGATGATGAAGCATAACTTGGCTTTTGCCGGAGGTGGCGAGCAGGGCAATTATTATTTGTCGCTGACTTATCTGGACAATGACGGTATTGTAAAAGGAAAAGACGATGTTTACCAACGTATGACGCTACCATTAATGCCGAATACAACATAAAGCCTTGGTTGAAGGTAGGTACGACAAACCAGATTGAGAAGTATAATACCCGTGGCGTATCTAGCAGAATGCGTATGGCAGCTTCCTGCAATCCGTTCTGATGATGGATCCCTTGACACCGGACACTTATGCACCGGACAAATTGCCTGCCCACATGCAGAACGCCTGAATCAGGGCAGCACATTGTTGCAGGACGAAAACGGCAATTATTATGCCTCTTCTCTTTTCTATGAAGGTGAAAACTACCATCCTACTGTGATGCGTAAGAGCACCATTGGCCGTAACAGCGGATTCAATGTCAATGGTTCTATCTATGCGGACTTCACACCTATCAAAGGCTTTACCTTTACTTCTCGTTTCGGTTATCGTTTGGGAGGCACTCGCTCTGCCAACACAAGCCTGCCTTTCTATGGCAATTCGACCCAAAGACGTGACTATGTAAGTATCAATAGTCAGTCTGCTACAAGCATTTACTATCAGTGGGAAAACTTTGCCAATTATGTGAAGACATTCAACGGTCATACCATCAATGCCATGTTGGGTATGTCGTTCCAGGAATCTTCTTACGACTATGTAAAGGGGTCTCTCGACCCGGATGGCGAACATGCCGTACTCCAGAACAATCCGTTATTCTTTTATCTGAATTACGCTGCTTCCTCAGCAGTCAAAGGTCTGAATGGTGAAAAGACCCGTTCTGCCAAAATGTCTTACTTCGGTCGTGCAAGCTATGACTACATGGGTCGCTACATGGCGCAATTCTCCTTGCGTGCCGATGCAGCCGATATGTCGCAATTGCCTGTTACGAACCGTTGGGGCTACTTCCCTGCAGTCTCTTTGGGATGGACGGTTTCAGAAGAAAAGTTCTTTGAGCCTGTAAAGGAAAGTGTCAATAGCTTGAAGTTGCGTGCCAGCTGGGGACAGAATGGTAGCCTTTCCGCATTGAGCGGTTATGCCTATAGTACGGATATGGCTTCCAGTGGCATTTATCCGTTGACTGGCGGCAATGGCTTTACTACCGGAGTAAATCCTGCTTCATTGGGTAACGATGAATTGAAGTGGGAAACTTCCGAACAGATTGACTTTGGTTTGGATGCTCGCTTTTTGCGTGACCGTTTGACCTTCAGTGTGGACTATTATGAAAAGAAGACGAAAGATTTGTTGGTTTTAGATACAAAACCTTCTCTCAGTATCGGTGGAAAAACTTCTCCGATGAATGCCGGTAACGTAAGCAATAAAGGTTGGGAATTTGAACTGGGCTGGCGCGATAATATCAAGGATTTCAGCTACAGCATTCGTGCTAACCTGGCTACGTTGAAGAATGAAGTAACTTATCTTGACCCTTCGCAACCTCGTCTGAATGGAGCTTCTTTCCATACTTACCAGCTCAGTTTCTTTGAGAAGGGATATCCGGTGTACTATTTCCGTGGCTATCAGTTCAATGGTTTGGACGAGCAAGGCAATCCTACTTTCAAAGACCTTGATAACAGTGGCGGCCTCAACGAAGGTGACTTGACTTACATTGGCGATGCTATTCCTGACTTCACGTATGGTATAACCTTGACGGCAGCTTACAAGGGACTTGACCTGACAATATTCGGTACTGGTTCACAAGGTAACGATATTTTTCATTGTTACTATCGTCCCGATTATAAGACAAGTAACCGCCTGAAAGAGGTTTGGTATGATAATCATTGGTCTGCCAACAATCCAACCGGTACGAAGCCTTTGGCAAATGCCAATAATATAGACCAATACATTCAGTCGGATGCCATGGTTTATGATGCTTCTTTCTTCCGTATCAAGCAGATTCAGTTGGGTTATACTTTGCCGAAATCATTGTTGAAGAAAGTGTTTATCAATAACATGCGCCTTTATTGTTCACTCGATGATTTTATCACTTTCACTAAATATCCCGGTTTCGACCCGGAATCTTCAGCTAACGCTACTACAGGCATGGGTATTGATATGGGCGGTTATCCTGCTTCCAAAAAAGTGGTGCTCGGCTTCAATATAGAATTCTAACTTTTAAATTTAATGTATAAACAATGAAAGCAACACATTATATATATGTACTTTTTGCAGCCTTGTTCACTTTGGTATGTGCCGGTTGCGAAGACCGCTTGAATATTGAAAAGCATGGTAGTTTGGGAGGTCCTGAAAATTACTACCAAACTGATGAGGAGGCTGAGGCTGCCGTGGCTTCTATGCTTATCTCCTGGCGTGATGTATATTCCAATTGGTTTTATGTGAAAAACTGCCTCTCTGATGATGCCTATACAGGTGGTGGCTCCCGTGGTGACAATGCCATGATGGAGCAGTTGAATGAATTCACGTTCTTTACAGACAATGGTCTGGTTTCCGGTTTGTATTCCGGACTTTATACTGTGGTTTATAAAGCCAACTTAATCATAGAGAATGTAAAAGGTGATTCTCCAATCATGAGACGTGCTGTGGCCGAGGCAAAATTCTATCGTGCATGGGCTTATTTTGAGTTGGTGACTTTGTGGGGGAATGCGCCTTTGGTGGATCACTTGTTGACTCCGTCTGAGTATCATGTAAGTAACAGCACGCCTGAAGCTTTGTGGGCTTTTGTGGAACAGAATCTTGAAGAGGCTATCTCTTCAGGGGCTTTGCCTTCCAAAGCTAATGTGGACGATGCGGATGCTACTTCACGTGTTACGCTTGAAACTGCTAAAGCTTATCTTGGTAAAGCTTATCTTTTCCAAGGTAAATATTCTGATGCTGCTACTGTTTTGGACGAAGTCATTGATTCTAAGAAATATGAGTTATATCAAGGCGGCTTTGACATGTTGGGACATGCTGTGACCAACAATTGTAGTGAATCTATGCTTGAAGTGCAACGTCGCAAAAACAGCGAACAAGCTTGGAATCAGTTCGTTCAATTCTACATCATGTTGGGCTGGCGTACAAGTCACATGTCATACGGCCCCAAGGCATTGTTTGAAGAAGGCATTGCAATGGGTACTTATGGATTTTTCAATCCTACTAATCATTGTATGACGCTTTTGTTGAAAGAGAAGGCGTGGACGGTTATCGTCTGAAAAGTACGATGCGTACTTACGAACAAATGAATGAAGTGGAAATGGCTATCAATCCGGGTCTTTATTTAGTTGGTAACGAAGGTTATTTCTTTTGGAAAACCCGTCTTTTGGGCTCAGACAACATTATCGACCAAAGTTGGTTCCAAAGTCTTCAATATACTAACCTGCGTGTGATGCGTTATGCCGAAGTATTACTCATGGCCGCTGAGGCTCATGTAATGGGTGGTGGCTCTGCGACAAGGCTGTGAAGTATATTAATGAAATCCGTACTCGTGCCAAGCTTGCCCCACTTTCTTCCGTGACATTGGATGACGTGAAGAAGGAAAAACGTCTGGAACTCTGTTTGGAGAGTGTCCGCTTCCAGGATTTGGTTCGTTGGGGGGATGCAAAAGCTGTGTTGGGTGAGCAAGGTAAGTTTATTCCGGCTTATGGATATTTCCCGAAAATTGATCCTTCCACAGGTGAAGTGATGAAGGATGCTCAAGGTAATCCGATATTTGAATTTAAATTGGAACCGGAAAATACCAAAAATTCTGTATATGGCTTCCAAGACAAACACATGCTGTTGCCTATTCCTTACACAGAATTGAATGTGAATCCCAATATCAAGCAAAATACAGGTTGGTAATTCTAATAAAACATGAAAAGATTCTTAACTCCCCTTTTCACCTTTTGCGTGGCGCTGGCTGTGAATGCACAGCCGGTGCCCGCCACCGGTTCGCCTGTACTGCGTGCCGACAACATCGACGAAGTGGTCAGCGCCCTGACCTTGAGGAGAAGGTGCACCTCGTCATCGGTTGCGGCATGTCGATGGGCAGTGACTCCAAGTTCCCCGGTACCGCCGGACGTACCTATGACATTCCACGCCTGGGCATCCCATCGGCTTTCCTTGCTGACGGACCGCACCGCCTGGCGATGGCTTCCAAACGAGAGTTCGACAGCCGCACCTATCACGCCACCGAATTCCCTTCGAGCACCACAGTGGCAGCTACGTTCGACCTGATGCCGCTTACCGTGTAGGCCGGGCTCTGGGCACCGAAGTGAAAGACTACGGTATGGACGTGCTCCTCGCTCCCGGTGTCAACCTGATGCGTAACGCCCTCTGCGGACGAAACCACGAGTACTATGCCGAAGACCCCGTGCTGGTGGGCAAGATAGCCGCCGCCTACATCAACGGCATCCAGAGCGAAGGTACCGGCACCTGCCTGAAGCACTTCGCCGTGAACAACCAGGAAACCAACCGCAACAACAACGACTCCCGACTGACGCAGCGCCCCTTGCGCGAGCTTTATCTGAAATGCTTCGAGATAGCCGTCAAGGAGGCTCAGCCCTGGAGCGTGATGACCGCCTACAACAAGGTGAACGGCAAATACACTTGCGAAGACCGCGAACTGACCGAAGATATCCTCCGCGACGAATGGGGATTCAAGGGACTGGTGATGTCCGACTGGAATGCCGGAAAGATGCCGTGACTTCCATCGCGGCAGGCAACGACATGTTGCAGCCGGGGCAGGAACGCCAGTACAACGCCATTCTGGAAGCCGTGAAGAACGGCACGCTGGATGAGGCGCTCCTCAACCTCAGCGTGAAGCGTGTGCTGGAGTTTGTGGTGAAGAGCCACACCTTTGCCGGTTACAATTATCCCAACGAGACCGACCTCAAAGCCCACGCGCAAGTGGACCGCCGGTAGGTGCCGAGGGCATCGTGCTGCTGGATAACAAGAATGCGCTGCCTATGGCTGCCGGCATCAGGAAGGTAGGCCTTTACGGCACTACTTCCTACGACATGGTTCCTGCCGGTATGGGATTCGGCAGTACGGGTTTCGGCTACTACACGGTGTCTATGGTAGAAGGTTTGCGCAATGCGGGCTATACGTAGATAAGGATTTGCTGAACCGCTACAAGAAGCACATGGCCGACGAGCAGAAACGTCTCTTCCCCCACGGTCGTCCTCCTTTCTCGTTCACTCCGCTGCCCCGTGCCGAAGAGTTCCTGCCCACTGCCGAGGAACTGGCCGCACAAGTGAAAGCCAATGATATCGCCGTGCTTACGCTGGGACGTGTCAGTGGTGAAGGCTGCGACCGCCGTGTGGAAGATTTCCTCTTGAAGGAGAACGAACTGGCTCTGATAAAGCAAGTGTCTGCCGCCTATCGTGCCGCAGGCAAGAAGCTGGTGGTGGTTCTCAACATCTGCAGCCCCGTGGAGACCGCTTCATGGAAAGAGCTGGCAGATGCCTTGGTATGCGCTTTCCAGCCCGGGCAGGAAGTGGGCAACTGCATTGCCGACGTGTTGACGGGTAAGGTGAACCCCAGCGGCAAGCTGCCTATGACGTTTGCCGTGAAGTATGGCGACGCGCCGTCGGATGCAATTTCCCTTTCGACTATGAGTTCAAGATGCCGTCGTTCGCCATGGGTACCGGCATGAACTTCAAGTCCGACAAGAAAGAGGAGAAGCCGAAAGAGCCGGAACGCAACGTCGATTTCACCCTCTACGAGGAGGGCATCTACGTGGGTTACCGTTACTTCGATACCTTTGGTAAAGAGGTGTCTTACCCCTTCGGCCACGGACTGAGCTATACCACCTTTGAATATGCGGTGGAAGAGGCTGCCATCGACGGTGACCGCTGCCGCATGAAAGTGAGCGTGAAGAACACCGGCAAGGTGGCAGGCCGTGAAGCCGTGCAGCTCTATGTCAAGGCTCCCGAGGGCGGCATGGACAAGCCCGCCAAGGAACTGAAAGCCTTCGGCAAGACCCGCCTGCTGAAACCCGGCGAGAGCCAGACCCTGACATTGGAGTGGAACGTGATGGACATGGCCTCCTTCAACGAGAAAAGCAGCTCTTGGGAGTTGGCCAAGGGTGAATATCAATGGATGGCTGCCGCCTCTTCGGCCGACGTGCGTTGCACCACGGTGCAGAAAGGTGGCAAAGGCACGCAAGCAGAAAGTGCACGATGCCATGCGGGCACAAGTGCCGGTGGCTGTGCATCCCATGGTGAAGAGATGAGGTGTGCATATACATCACCTGAAAAACTGATATATATCAATCCGTTTTAGAATGGAAAGCACTTATTTTGTAGTACATTTTTAAAATCTATGCCATGAAAAGATTGATACTTTCTCTTTTTGCCGTCTGCTCGTTGTGGATGGCAAATGCACAGAATCCTGCATGGGGACCACAAAGCAAGGTCGTGACCGACAGCATCTACAGCACGGTGCTGAAGACGCACCGCGCCTATACCATCTATCTGCCTCAGAGCTATGACAAGGAGGCAGACAGGAAGTATCCCATTCTCTACCTGCTGCACGGCATGTCGGGGGTGAATACCAGCTGGTTTACGGACCAGCGTGTGAAGGACGTGATGGACCAGTTGACGGCATCGGGCGAGGCGTGCGAGATGATTATCGTCAGCCCCAACGCCGGAGGCAATCCGGCCACGTGCTGGAACGGTTACTTCAACATGCCGGGATGGGCTTACGAGGATTTCTTCTACAAGGAGTTCATGCCCTATATCGAGAAGACCTACCGTGTGGTGGGCGACCGTCAGCATCGTGCCGTTGCGGGCCTTTCGATGGGTGGAGGCGGAACCACGAGCTACGCGCAGCGCTATCCCGACCTCTATTGTGCGGCATACGCATGAGTGCCTTGATGAACATCCCCGTCAGTGGTGAGGCGGCGGGAAAAGACCCCGACCCCACAAACAAGATGGCTGTGCTGACCCGTTCGGTGCAGGAGCATAGTTGCATCAAGTATGTGCTGGAGGCTGATGAGGCCCGTAAAGCTGCTCTGCGCACCGTGCAGTGGTTTGTGGATTGCGGTGACGATGATTTCCTGCTCGACCGTAACATCGAGTTCTTCCAGGCGATGCGCAATGCGGCATTCCTTGCCAGTTCCGCGTGCGCGACGGAGGGCACACCAGTGAATACTGGCATTCGGCATTGTATATGTGTTTGCCTTTTGTGAGCCGGTGCTTTGAGAAATGAGATTTGATTCCCTTCAACTTTCTCCAACTCCTTAAACAATTAAAATGATTATGAAGAAATTTACACTTTTATTTACTTTGTTGCTGATGTGTGCAATGAGCTTTGCGCAACAAGCCTTGTGGGGCGGTGCTCCGGTAGTTTCGCCGGAGATTCACGATGACAATACGGTCACTTTCCGCCTGAAGGCGCCGAAAGCCGTGAAGGTGCAGTTGACGGGTGACTTCCTGCCGCCGCACACCATCCAGACACCGAGGGGCGAGTATGACGCTCCGGGCATCGTCGATATGAAGGAGGGCAAGGACGGCGTGTGGGAATATACCACTGCCGAACCGCTGAAACCCGAACTTTATGGCTATGCTTTCTTTGTGGACGGGCTGAAAATAATGGATCCCGGCAACGTCTATATGATTCGTGATGTGGCAACTGTGACGAATGTGTTCATCATCAGCGGTGACCGTGCCGACCTCTACAAGGTGAACAAAGTGCCTCACGGAACAGTGAGACGTATGTGGTACAATAGTCCCACGCTGGGTATGGACCGCCGCCTGACGGTTTATACACCCGCCGGCTACGAGAACGGCAAGAAGCGTTATCCCGTCTTCTACCTGCTGCATGGCGCCGGAGGTGACGAAGAGGCATGGATTGCCTTGGGCCGTACTTCACAAATCCTGGATAACCTGATAGCGCAGGGCAAGGCAGAACCGATGATTGTAGTGATGACCAACGGCAATGCCTGGCAGGATGCCGCTCCCGGTGAATCGCCCAAAGGTTTCACTGTCCCTTCCATGAGTCCGAAGGAACGTGCTTCCGCTCCGGAAGGAGGCTTCGAACTTTCTTTCCCGGAAATCGTGAAATTCGTGGAGAAGAACTTCCGCACATTGCCGGACAAGAAGCACCGTGCCATTGCAGGCCTCTCGATGGGTGGCTTCCACTCTTGCAGCATCTCGAAGTACTATCCGGATATGTTCGACTATGTGGGCTTGTTCTCGGGTACTGCTTCCAGAAACGATAAGTCCACTTGTCCGGTCTATACCGACTTCGAGGGTAAACTGAAGACGCAGTTTGCCAAGAAACCGGCACTCTATTTCATCGCTTGCGGCAACCGTGACTTTGTCTTCAAGAGCGTGACGGACTTCCGCAAACTGCTCGATGACAACGGTTGCAAGTACGAGTATCTGGAAACGGGCGAGGGACATATCTGGAGGAACTGGCGCATCTATCTGACGGAGTTCGCGCCGAAGTTGTTCAAGTGACTTCGTGCCGATTGATTCACCCTGCACTTCGCCAATCCGAAGTGCAGGATTATAGACTATCTGTTTAATAACAAAATAACAAACTCATTATGAAAAGAATTTCTATTTTATCAGCTCTGTTGCTGATGTGTGCGATGACTTTCGCGCAACAAGCTCTCTGGGGCGGTGCCCCCGTGGTATCACCTGAGATACACGACAACAATACGGTAACTTTCCGCCTGAAAGCGCCGAAAGCCGTAAAGGTGCAAGTGACCGGCGACTTCCTGCCCACGCAGAAAATCAAGACTCCCTTCGGCGAGTTCGACGGACCGGGTGTGGCCGACTTGAAAGAGAACAAGGACGGTGTGTGGGAATTCACTACTCCCGAACCGCTGAAACCGGAACTCTATAGCTACACTTTCCTGGTAGATGGCCTGAAAATCAACGACCCTCCAACGTTTATATGATTCGCGACGTGGCAAGCGTGACGAACGTGTTCATCATCGGCGGTGACGAGCGCATCGACCTCTACAAGGTGAATAAGGTTCCCCACGGAACGGTATCTAAGGTATGGTACAACAGCCCCGACGCTGGGTATGGACCGCCGCCTGACTGTCTATACGCCTGCCGGATATGAGACAAGCGGCAAGCGCTACCCCGTCTTCTACCTGCTGCACGGCATGGGTGGCGACGAGAACGCATGGAGCGAACTGGGACGTACGGCACAGATTTTGGATAACCTCATCGCCCAAGGCAAGGCCAAGCCGATGATTGTAGTAATGACCAACGGCAACGCCGCATTGGAAGCAGCTCCGGGTGAATCTTCACTGGGCTTTGCCGCTCCCAACATGAATCTGCCCAAGACGATGGAAGGCTCTTTCGAGACCGCTTTCCCCGACGTGGTGAAATTCATCGACAAGACTTACCGCACACAGGCCAACAAGAAGGGGCGTGCCATTGCCGGTCTCTCTATGGGTGGTTACCACTCCATGCACATCTCCAAGCAATATCCGGATATGTTCGACTATGTAGGGCTGTTCTCCGCTGCATCATGCCCAACAAGGATGTGAAGTCTCCGATTTACGACAACCTCGAAGCTAAACTGAAAACCCAGTTTGCCAAGAAGCCGGCACTCTATTATATCGCCATCGGTGACAAAGACTTCTTGTTCCAAGCCAACAACGAGTATCGCAAGATGCTGGACGAGAAGGGTTACAAGTATGAATATTATGAAACAGGAGAAGGTCACATCTGGAAGAACTGGCGTATCTATCTGACAGAATTCGCACCGAAGATATTTAAATAAGATTATGAAGAAGAATATCATATCCATGGCAGCAGCAATGGCTGTCTTGTCGGCTTGCGGACCGGGTGTGCCGCAGCTTGGAAAGTCCTCTCTGGATGAGGTGATTGGCGCCATGACCTTGGAAGAAAAGGGCGCATCTGGTAGTGGGTACCGGTATGGCAGGTTTCTCGGGTGACAGTGCCGTAATCGGTGCAACGAGAAAGCTAGTGCCGGGTGCGGCAGGAACCACATACCCGATTGAACGCCTCGGCATTCCCGCTGTGGTGCTGGCTGATGGTCCCGCCGGACTGCGTATCGACCCCAAGCGTGAGGGGGATTCGGCTACGTACTATTGTACTCATTTCCCTATCGGAACTTTGCTCGCCTCTACCTGGGACCAGGAACTGGTGGAAAGTGTAGGTCAGTCCATCGGTAACGAAGTGCTGGAATACGGTGCGGACGTGCTGTTGGCTCCGGCGCTGAACATTCACCGTAACCCGCTTTGCGGACGTAACTTCGAGTATTATTCTGAAGACCCGTTGGTGTCGGGTAAGATTGCCGCCGCTACGTACGTGGTGTGCAGAGCAACGGTGTGGGTACCAGTATCAAGCACTTTGCTGTGAACAACCAGGAAACCAACCGTATGGCTACGGATGCGCATGTATCTCCACGCGCCTTGCGCGAAATCTACTTGAAAGGATTCGAGATTGCCGTGAAGGAATCCGCTCCTTGGACCGTGATGTCCTCATACAACTACCTGAACGGTGTCTACACTTCGGAAAACAAGGAGTTGCAGACAACCATGTTGCGCGACGAATGGGGCTTCAAAGGCATGGTGATGACCGACTGGTTTGGCGGCAAGGATGCCGTGGCACAGATGGTGGCAGGCAACGACATGTTGCAGCCCGGTCTGCCCAAGCAGTACGAAGCCATCGTGAAGGGTGTGCAGGACGGAGCGTTAGATGAAGCCATCCTCAATCAGAATGTGAAGCGTATTCTGGAGATGATTCTCCAGACTCCCCACTTCAAGGGATATAAATACTCCAACAAGCCTGATTTGAAGGCGCATGCTGCCGTAACCCGCCAGTCGGCAACGGAAGGCATGGTATTGCTGAAGAACGATAACGGTGCTCTGCCGCTGGCTGCCGACGTGAAGAACGTGGCACTCTTCGGTTGCACTTCCTACGATTTCATTGCAGGCGGTACAGGTTCGGGCAACGTGAACCGCGCTTATACCGTTTCGCTATTGGACGGCTTGAAGAATGCCGGCTATGTGGTGGATGAAGCGCTGAAGAATAGCTATGAAGCTTACCTGAAAGCCGAGAAAGAACGTCTGTCCAAAGATAAGAAAGAGTGGTTCATGCCCGATACCCGTCCGGCTGAGATGGCTGTTTCCGCACAAGTCATCCGCGAGCAGGCTGCCAAGGCCGATGTGGCACTGGTGACGCTGGGACGTACCTCCGGTGAGTTCCTTGACCGTATGGTAGCCGACTTCAACCTCACCAAAGAGGAACAGAACATGTTGAAAGCTGTGTCCGATGCTTTCCACGCTGCCGGAAAGAAGGTAGTGGTAGTGCTCAATATCGGTGGTGTGATTGAAACCGCTTCTTGGAAATCTGCTCCCGATGCCATTCTTTGTGCATGGCAGGCAGGCCAGGAGGGAGGAAACAGTGTGGCTGACGTGCTGAGTGGCAAGGCTTCTCCTTCGGGCAAGCTGACAATGACTTTCCCGGTGAAGTTTGAAGATGCCGCTTCTTCCGACAACTTCCCGATAGACATGCGTGTGAGCACCGACCTCATGAACAAAGGCGGGAAGAAGAACGACGTGAAGAACGTGGACTATACCAATTACGAAGAGGACATTTACGTGGGTTACCGTTACTTCGACACCTTTGGCAAGCAGGTTTCCTATCCTTTCGGTTACGGTCTTTCCTATACCACTTTTGCTTACGACAAGGCTGCTGTCAAGGCAGACAACGGTGTCTATACCGTGTCTGTAGAAGTGAAGAACACCGGTAAGGTAGCAGGCAAGGAAGTGGTTCAGCTTTATGTATCCGCTCCCGATGTTGCTGCCAACAAGCCCGAAAAGGAACTGAAGCTTTTGCCAAGACCAAGGAGCTGAAACCGGGCGAAGCGGTTGTGGTGACGCTGAAAGTGAATGCTGATGACCTGGCTTCCTACGATGAGGCTGCATCGGCATGGGTGGTAACTCCCGGAAACTACAAGTTCCTCGTCGGGGCTTCCTCACGCGACATCAAGGCTACGCTGGAGGCTGAAGTAGCTGCCGCAACGCAGAAGACGAACAACATCTTGAAACTTCAGGAACCGATGAGCCTCTTGAAGAGATGAGAGTAGGATTGTCTGAAAAGATAACAAATCATACCCTAAAAAACATCCTGTTGTACCTTTGGTATGGCAGGATGTTCTTATCTTTGTGCCTCGTATAAACAGATAGTGCAACTATTATAAACCAATATCACAACCATGAATAAAAAGTTAATCTTATCTTTAGCCTATCAGGGTTAGTGCTTACTGCTACGGCGCAGACCACTGTTGCGCCCTGCCATTCCAAGAGACGAGAAAATAGAACAGCAGATT
>ENA-OQDW01000170-OQDW01000170.1-human-gut-metagenome-genome-assembly--contig:-NODE-170-length-26499-cov-9.310140_pt1 | contig 26499 bp, 26 predicted proteins | sample MGYA00242784_ERZ504613 | MGnify/ENA primary metagenome ERZ504613 (study PRJEB26092, sample SAMD00036330) | human gut metagenome | host: Homo sapiens | study: EMG produced TPA metagenomics assembly of...
TATATAATAAGGTAGCGCGCGAGGACTGAATTTCATTCGCAATATCCAATAAAAGGAATGGATGGAACAACCCGATACATTGATTTACATTTCAAATTCACATTCACTTTCACATTTTGTTTTGATGGTTTTATGAAAAAAAGACAATTTGATAAAAAATAATTTAGAATTTATTTGTTTGTTCGGGGAAAAAGTATTACTTTTGTAGATGCTATGAAAAATAACTTTCATGGTATAACTTAAATCGCAAGCCAATGACTGGACGAATCAAAAACAGCACAGAAAAGACTTCTTTTGTTGTCTTCAAGTATGATTTCTGCAAAAGCCGGAATCTTTCAAGTATCGAGGGTACTCTACCCTTGGATTTTCTCGAAATGTCATCGCCTGAAAAATATCAGGAATGTCAGACTGGTTTCGAGAAGGTAATGGACAGTTTGCTGAAAAGCAAGAAAATGACTTTGGTGGAATCACGGAAGAATGAGGAAGATGTTATTCACGACAACCGAATATTGGGATTTCGCGAAGGTGTGGCTGTGCTGGATGTATGCGCAGACAAAAAAGAATTTTATTGGAGTAACTTTAAGGAGAATGAAATTCACAACCAGCCTTTCTGTAAGGTAATCATTGATAATCGCCCCAACAGAGGTTTCCTTTTTGTGGAAGAATCTAGAATCTTCGGCGGCAAAAGAGGACAGGACAAGGTGGTGGCTCTTCTGCGTGATAATATCAACAGGGTGGCGAATCAATATGGCTGGAATATGGTGATTTCTGCCAAGTTGCCACCTGGTGATTTCTTTGATGCCGTGGCTGAAAGAATCAAGGCTGGCTGCAGGCCAAGGCTGTGGTGTTTTCTTTTCCTCGCCATCAGTCTCTCAGCGATGCGCCATATTCCTTTGTCATGCAATTACAGATGCAGCAGTCATTAATGGAGTGTCTCAATGCCAGTATGTATGAGGTAAAATTTGGTACAGATAAAGGTAAGCAGTTGCACTTAGACAAGGCAAACAGAGACATTGCCTTGATGGTGAACCTGTGCAGCAAGGAAGATTACGGCATCAAGGTATATTATTGGAAAGGTCCGTGCACCTCTTCCCGTTCGCTGAAACGAACCAAGGTGAAAATCTCCGATGCAGAGATTTCTGCCCTGGTTATAGGAGATGCTGTCTGTTGCGATTGTCATGGAGATTCTCGGTTTGCTTTGATCAATTCTCTTGATGTGATTCTTGATGATTTAAATGGTTACGACGATGAGGTTATTTAAGATGAAGACCAGACAGATGGTAGATAAATCTTTTTCGCAACACATGATTTATCAGGTTTTCAGAGCCATCACCCATGATATCTTCAATGATAAGACGTGGTTTCCTACGTCCAGATGTTCATGCGAGGATGTTTTTTATGAGGTGTTCTGCATCGTAGACAAAATGATGTTTTCGCATACCGATACCGAGAGCCGCCTTGCCTTTGTGGAAGGAATAGGGCAATATGAGAAAAACTATGTTGACGAGGATGAGTATGCTACAGCTCAGGAAGAGCGGCAGAGAATCGTATTTGTCATCCTGTATATGGCAGCTGTGATACTTCAGATGATGCCTTTGGAGTCGAAAGTATTTCAATTTTGCTCAATGATTATGGGGCAATGGAGAGGCTACGTAACTCAGGAGTTTTCTCAGCGGTGCCTCGGAGCAGTCGTGAAGAACCATGAGGTGGTTGAGCGGCTGGCAGCCAATATCGGTTATTATGGCGAGGATGGTTTCTTCATTTCATCTCAGATTAATGACTGATGCGCCAGAACAATGATGAAGATTATCTGCACGGATTCGAGCCTGAACAGAAGAGGACATTAGAATTGGAAGTGACAGACGATGAGCATCAGGAAAACGGCGGGCAGGAAAAAACGGAAGAAGATAATGAGAAGAAATGGGGTGACTTGAGCCAGGGAGAAAGAGTAAAGCGAGCCTTGCAGAAGATGATAGACGAGAAGGCTATTCCTTTGAAGAAAGACTATGCCCTGATTATGGTGGCGCTCTCTGATATCAACGATTTTGAAGGCAAATTTGATAATGGCGCATCTTTCTGCAAGTATCTTACAGAGCAGTTGGGTCTGCCTTCCAGTCTGACCAATGGCGGTGCCATCTCCAAGCGTTTCTCCAAGATGCGTGGCGAATTTCCCAACTGGAGTTTTGATGATGTAAGTGATCCTAACGCCCGGCAGAAACTCATCAATATCGCCAACCGTTTTGTCGCCATCTACCGTAAGGGGCAGTAGGAAGCGGGGAAATGATTGCTTCTTGTGAGTGTGGCAAGTTTTATATGGAATGTTAAAAACGTAAAATAGAGCAAGTTTTAGGCATATTCTACGTTTAACAATAAAATAGGTTTGATAAACAAATTTGGATATGAAGTATTTTGTAAAAAAATCAGTCTTACTACTGTTGGTAGTCTTGGCTTTTTGTGCGTGTGACAACAGCAATGACAATGGTGAAGTTATTCAGATAAATCCATGGTCATCGAAAACTGTCGTCAATTATACTGGCGAAGTAGAGTTTGTGGTGGATGCGCCACAAATTCGTGAGGATATAGAGCAGGATTTGAAGGCAAACCCTCCTTTTGGAGGAAGCAAGAAATATCAGTTTATCATAAAAAGACACTCTTCGCTTTCTCCTTTATTTATGCTATATGCGGTGAATCCTGAGGACGATAAGTCTGCTGACGGATATATACTGGAAATCGCTGGTAAAGTGGAGTATAAGGACAATTATAGATTGTTCCCTACCGCATCTGGACCAGGTTGGTATAAGGAGAATATTGTGCCTGTCGACACAAAGGATGGCAAGCCTGTTGCAACATACGATGTGTTTATACAGCAACCTATTCCTGCTTCTACGGTTCATAGCAAGATGTATTTCTGCGAAGACCTTACGGAGAAATATCGCCAGAAGTTCCCTAATGAAGACATTCATGCCGTGTTCGCCGTTTGGTTCTTTCTTATGTCAGTGGGGGTGATAATATGCAGGAACGCCTAGCGGACCCTAACGCCTAACGGACTTGCGAGCTGTTGATTTATGACACACCCTCTTGTGGACCTTCAGCCCGTACTTGAACCACATGCGAAAGTTCAGTACAGTATCAGCACTTTTTGCTTCGTTTGCAAGCAAAGAGTGCTTTTTTATGCCTTCAGATGAGCTGGAGGCTTAGCGGAAGGCTTAGTTGCCGGCGATGAGGCTTAGTAGGAGGCGAACCGGCAGGACGCCTATTGCCGGGGAGGCTTTTTTTCCTTACTTTTGCATACAGAAATAATCAATGATTGGGATTATGGAAAAAGGAAAGAAAATACCTCCACAGGAAGCGTCTCGGACTAATCCAGTGGCAAAGCCTGAGGATACCAAGGGCGGAATCAATAACAAGGTATCATCTGGGTTGATAGGAAAAAAGCTGGCTGAACAGGCTGAAGAGAATGAAGAGATGCCCATGCATCACCTGATTGCCGATAAGGATTATCCGTCGGGCATCAGAGAATGGATGATCACTTCGCCTTCAGACCTCAAGTATCCTACGCTGGTGGTGGCTGCTGCCATGCTCAGCGTTTATCTTACACGTGTCAGAATACAGTATGTGTATGATAATCAGGGAGAAAAATCGGCCATCGTGTTGCAGGTCATCGTAGAGGGCGAGCAGTCGAGCGGAAAGTCGTTTGCCAGATATATCATGCGTACCCTGATGAAACCTTTCATCGAGCGCGACAGCGAAATGAGAGCCAAGGAGCAGGAGTATGCTGCCCTGAAGCGACGCCAGGGAAAGAAGGATGGCAAGCTGCCACCCGAACCGAAGACCGACATCACCATCCTGCCCGAAACCGTATCGCTCACCATGTTCATCAAGCGATGCGATGCTGCCGTCAAACTTTATGGTGCTCCGAAGACGCTCTTCGAATTTGCCGATGAGATTTCTGCCATCGTGCATTCTGCCAAGCGCCAGTTTGCCGATCTCTCGCAGGTTATCAAGACGGCTTACGATCTGGGCAGCGTATATGGTCAGGATTTCATGAGCGAATCCAGCTATAGTGCATGGTAGATGCCTTGCTGTCGTTCGTTTTCTGCGGCACCCAGAGTGCGGTGAGCAGATATATGAACAAGGCTGCCATTGAGGGCGGTGCTGTAACCCGAACCATCTTATGCCCGCTCATCAGTCATCTGGCGACAATCCGCCACAGTTTCAGGCGTTGACCGATATGCAGCGTAATGAGCTGGAGAATACGTTGGACAAGCTCTTCGGGTTGTGCTACGAGGAAGATGGAAAATTCCATCAGGAGATAGAGGAAGATATGAGCTGGCTCTACAAGACTGTGGTAAAATGGTGTAACGACTGCCGCCAGCAGGTGGTGAAAACCATGTCCAAGTCGATGGATGTCTTCTACAAGCGCAGTTCGGTTTCAGCCTTCCGCATCGCTGCCCTCATGCAAGTGCTTTACAAAGTGGAAGGGAAGAAGAGCGAGAAGGAAATCCGGAAACTGGTTAGGCAGACCTATCTGGCTTGTGCCGACCGCATCTTGCAGAATATGTTGCAGCGGTGGGGCAAGGCTTTCGAGCAGATTTCTGCCGAGGGCGAAGGAGAGCCTTATCATACTGTAGACTATTTCAGCGAGTTGCCGCAGGAATTCTCTTATCAGTCCTGGAGGAATTTCTGAAGCAGAAGGAGCTCAAGACGCCTGCCCGCAACATGGTGTGCAACTGGCGCAGATGGGGATGGCTCGAAAAACCGGCAAAGGGCGAGGATAGAAAGGTGCTTAGAAAGACGCAGCAGAAAGGCACTATTGGTGATGGTAATACTAAAAAAGACAATTAGAAGATGGCAGAATATATTGATTCAAATACGCTCTCTAAACTTAGATCTATCAGCATCCTGGAGGTTGCTGATGAATTGGGAATGGGTTTACGGTATCATAATGCCCTTTGTATCAGTCATAATGATACCCATCCGAGTTTGCATTTCTGGACTTCCACCAACACTTGTCATTGCTTTGCATGCGGGTGGGGTGGAGATAATATCGACCTGGTGATGAAACGGGAGAATCTCTCTTTTTCGGAGGCTTGCCAATGGCTGTGCAGAAGATTCAATATCAGCGCCGGTAATCATTCTGCGGGAAACCGTAAGGATGTGCTTCATCGGGATAAAGCTGTTGCTGGGCATAGAAAATCTGAATGTGATACGGACAGACTCAATCTCAGAGGCGAGTTTCAGCATAAGCCTGACGTAGATTATCTGATGCGTATGCTCATGGGTAAGAAACTGACAGATAAAGCCAAGGATTTCCTGTTCTATCAGAGAAAGTTGCGCCCGGAATATATCTATTGGTGTAGAGTGGTGAGCACAGATTTCTCCATTGCTGGCTATCGCTTTGGTGGAAAGTTTTTTGATGGGCCTTCCCTGTTGATTCCCTATTATGATGTTCATGGCAATCTGCTGACGGTTCAGAGCAGATATCTGGGAGATAAGACTGAAGAAAAACCGCGGTTTAAGTTTGCACCAGGTAGCAAGCCGATGGTATATGGGATGCAGATCTTGCCGCAGGTGACAGAAAAAGAACCATTGGTTATTACCGAGGGATGTACCGACTGCTGGAGCGCTATGTCTATGGGTTACAAGGCAATAGCCATCCCGAGTGCTACGCTTTGTAATGAAGAATGTCGCAATCTTTTAGCGGGAAGGAATCTTCACATGTGGCCTGATCAGGACAAGCCGGGCATTGGTCTTTATATGAAACTGAAGGAAATGTTCCCTCAGCTGGTGTACCATCAGTTGCCGGAAGGATGCAAGGATTTGTCTGATTATTACCAGTCGTTTTACGTTCAGAAAATGTGAAAGTGAATGTGAATTTCAAATGTTTTTCTATTGTTGTTTTTAAGTTGTTGCGTATTATGATGAAGTTGTTTTTAAATCGTTTACGTAGAGATCATGCGCCATTGTTGGTCGCCTTAGTCAGGAAGTAGTTAATCGCCAGGGTATCGTTGCAGGCCATCAGTACATTTGTGATACGATGGAGCGCGAGGGTGGCTGTCTGGAGCCGGGTGAATATCACATCATGGTGGCTAAATGCAAATGCTTCGCCCGCCAGATGCTTTTCCTCGAACCGATAAGATGATTCTTCTTCATCTTCCTCTCTTCCTCTCCCCGAAACCTGCAAGCTTTGCCGCATGGAGCGCAAGAGTCATGAGTTCGGGTGTCTGGAAGAGCTTCATGCCCTTCCTTGTCCCATGATGCAGTCGGGCAATGGTCCGTTCCGGCTTCGCAAGGGCGGTATCCTCATCGGTGAGGCCCATGCGCCCGGCTTCGTACTCAAGAGTCAGGAACTCTTCCTCCAACTCTTCGACCGGGTGAAGAAGGCGATGGTCAGGGGCAGCGAGGTAGTGGTGGAAGTGGGGTAAGGGATACCTTGAATACCACCTTGAGACCCATCTAGAGTAACATCTTGAGTAACATCTTGAGTAACATCATCTTCTTCGATATAATTCACTTCAATATCATGGTGTTGTATTTTAGCATGTGGTTCAAGAACGGGCTGAAGGCCCAAAAGCTCCTAGCCCAGGGCATCGCCCTGGGTAAATACGGACGCAAACCTGTCGCCCTGTAAGGGCAAAAGCTTTATTATTACTTAAGTATTTAAGCTTGCCCTTACAGGCGCCTTGCTGTTTGCCATTATACCCAGGGCGATGCCCTGGGCTAGGAGCTTCTGCCCTTTCAGGGCGTGTGGGGCAAACTTGGGAAGTTCTTTTTTTATTCCTCCTTCAGTTTACTTTGCTCAATCAAATGATTCAGTCGGAGGATTTCGGTATCCTTCTTTTCAAGTAAGGAGATATACTCATCTTCGAGATTCATCTGGTATTGCATATCTGGGTCAGATGCCATTGAAAGAAGCATTTTAATCATATACTCCATATCCGTATCTCCATCATAGGTGTATAATCTACTTTCAAGAGGTGTTTGTCTTCCCTGCAAGTTCTTGCTTGGTCAAAAATGCTTAATACCTTCTTTTGACTCGAGTTTTGAGTCTTGCTGATTATTGGCAGTTGGATAATAATATTGCCGGGGGCAGGGCATGCAACTGGAGTTTCGAAATCTCCTATACGGTGGGCTAGGAGAAAAACCGAAATCGTTGGGAGAGATTCATCTCCAATACCATCCGAGTTTTTCTCTTCTATATAGCGCTGCCATGCCAGATGCTGGCGAGGTCCAAGACATCCGTGTCAACCCAAGTTTTATACAGCCTTATGTTTGTGAGCTCGTTGCTGTTCTCGTTATTCTTTATGCTGGCAACAAATCCCATCTTAAATATCGAAATGCTATTGCTTTTGATATTGCGGAATCCATCTTGGCATATCTTGATGCTGACGACTTCTCTTTGCAAAATCGCAGACAAGAACGTCTTGGTGATGCGCTCTTCTTCCATGATGCGCTTGAACACAGCATCATATAATGGATTGGCTATATAAACTTTCATATGCTCTTTAATTATCTTTAATCCTTATAATCTACCTTGATTACGATAACGCGGATGGTCTGGTCTTCGCCATCATTTGCCACCTTGGCGATGTGCCAGTCTCTAGGGAAGAAGATGAAGAATTCGCCGGGGGTACTGTCGAAGAAACGGGCCTTCTGAGGGGCGTAATCATAATGGATAACGTCGGGACGATACTTGCAGTTGGGGGTGCTGGAGTAGTGGTCGATGACGCCAAAACGCTCTGTGCCCTTTACTACATACTGAAAATCGATGTGCTTGTTATGACTCTCGCTGCGGCGCTTTTCCAGCGGCTCGTTCTTGCTGTCCTCTACACTTACCACGAGGTCGGAACCCGGAATCTTGTGCTTTCCCTTCGGAATGCTCAGCAAATCGGTCTTTGCCAGATAGTCGAAAAGCGCCTGCCATTGCTGCGGATTCTTCTGATACTGCAGATAGAAATCTGCGAGGTTTACGCTGGAATGTGGCTTCGCCTTGTCGAAACCATTGCGCCAGATACCGCTCTCTGCCCAAGCTATAGCCTCTTTTATGAGTTCGGGCTTATCGCCGTAATACTGTGTGTAATAACCTCTCTTGCAGCTGCATTTCTGTGCTGAATTATGACAGCAGGTATGCGCACCGGCGACCATCGATGTACTGAATAAAAGGGCTATGCCCCAGATAATCCTCTTCATTTTGACTTATTAAATTGTAGCGTTAGTTAAATTTGAGGGCAAAAGTACAAAGAATATTCGAGAAAACAAACGGAAAATGGAGATTTCTTCGTATCTTTGCACACATATTTTGTAAGATTATGAAGAAACTGTATATTCTTTTGTGTGGGGCTACGGCGGCCCTGCTGATGGCGGCATGCCAGGGAGGAAAGACGGCTGCTGCTGATGCGGAGGCTGGCGATACCCTGGAGATGAAGTACGCCAAGTTGCTCACCATCGTGAAGCATGGTGATGGGGAAGAGAGTTCAGATGCTGCAGAAGGCATTGATTATCAGTATGCCGAGGCTATCATCGCCAACCCCTGGAAGGCGGGAACGATGCTGCATCGCTACATCCTGATTCCGAAGGGAAAGGAGGGGGATAAGACGGTGGCGATGCTTGCCAGAAGGCGCAGCACGGGGGCGAGATGCACTACCGATACCGTGCGCACACCGGTGGAGAGAAGTGCTGTTTTCATCGCTCCCCATTGCCAGCTGATGTACGAAATGGGCTGCCAGCAGGCCATCCGTGGTGTCTGCGACCTCGATTACATCAATATTCCGGATGTAAAGAAGAGGGCTGCTCTTTCTGGGAATACTTCTGCTCAGAATCCTATCGTGGATTGCGGTTCGAGCATGGCACCCGACATCGAGCGCATCATAGCCCTGAAACCCGAAGCTATCCTCCTTTCGCCTTTCGAAAACAGCGGAGGATATGGCAAGCTCGACAAGCTGCACGTGCCTATCATCGAGGCTGCCGACTATATGGAATCTTCGCCATTGGGCAGGGCGGAATGGATGAAATTCTACGGCATGCTCTTTAAAAAAGACGGGAATGCACCGAAGACCGCTCTTGCTGCATCTTGCGAACCAAAGGCAGATTCGCTCTTTGCGAAGATAGAAAAGGAATATCTGAAGCTGAAAGCTGAGGCAGCCGGGTATCCGAAGGGCCTCTCTATCCTGACCGAAAGAAAGACGGGCAACGTATGGTATGTGCCGGGCGGCAAGAGCACCATGGGCATCCTGTTGCGTGATGCTCATGCCCGCTACATCTTCGCCGACGACACCCACAGCGGCAGCCTCTCCATGAGCCCGAACAGATCATCGCCAAGGGCAACCAGGTGGATGTCTGGGCTTTCAAATACTTCGGCGGAAATGCTTTAACCAAGCAGAATCTTCTAGCTGAATATCAGGGTTATCAGGCTCTGAAAGCATTCCAGACAGGCACCGTCTACGAGACCGATACCAGCTGTGAGCCATACTTCGAACTCACCAGTTTCCATCCCGAGATATTGCTCCGCGAGTTCATCATCCTCTCGCATCCAGAAGCAGGAGATAAGTTTGGCAAACTCAGATTCTATAAGAAATATTAATGAAGAAGACAACGATTATATCCATTACGTTGGTGCTAGCAATAGTAGCCTTGTTCTTTGCCAACCTGGCGTGGGGTAGCGTGAGCATTCCATTGAGGGAGGTGCTGAGCATATTGGCGCACCCAGGGTAGATATGACCCCGGCAGACTCCTATTATCCCAATGAGACCATCGAGTCGATGAGTCATTACATCGTGATGGAATCCCGCTTGCCCAATGCCATCACAGCCCTCTTGGCAGGCGCAGCCCTCGCCACGAGCGGACTCTTGCTGCAAACTGCCTTCCGCAATCCCCTGGCGGGGCCTGACGTGTTCGGCATCAGCAGCGGAGCAGCACTGGCTGTGGCGGTGGTGATGCTCGCCTTCGGCGGCAATATCTCTATCGCAGGCTTCAGCATCGGCGGCTTCTTGTCATTGGACGGACTCACCATCGGTGGCTTCCTAGCCATCCTCATCTCCGCCTTCGCCGGAGCCATGCTGGTGATGGGCATCATCACTCTCTTCTCGGCGATGGTGCGCAATCAAGTGGTGCTGCTCATCATCGGTATCATGGTGGGCTACTTGGCGAGCAGCGGCATCTCACTGCTCAATTTCTTCAGCTCGGCAGAGGGCATGAAGTCGTACATGATATGGGGCATGGGCAATATGGGCAACGTGTCGATGGCAGAAGTGCCTTACTTCGCCACGGTCACCCTCATCGGCCTGCTGCTCTCGCTCCTGCTGGTAAAGCCTCTCAATGCCCTGCTCTTGGGCGAGCAATACGCCGAGAACCTGGGTTTCAACATTCGCCGATTGCGCATCCTGTTGCTTGTAGTAACAGGCCTCCTAACGGCAGTGGTCACCGCCTTCTGCGGTCCCATCGCTTCATCGGCCTGGCCACGCCCCACATCGTGCGCCTCCTGATCCGTACTGACAATCATCGTCAGCTCCTGCCTCTCACCATGCTCATGGGCTCCGTGATCGCCCTGCTCTGCAATGCTCTCTGCGTATTGCCAGCAGGTGGCGGCATCATCCCGCTCAATGCCGTCACCCCGCTGTTCGGTGCTCCCGTCATCATCTATGTTTTGGTGAAGAGGAGATAGGGAAAAAGTCAGAGTTTTGCTTAGTTTTTTGCTGGGCTCAACTGTATAGATAGTGTATGAAACAGGAAAAGAATATATAACGAATGTTTCGTCAGCATTATGAGAAGATGTATAATCTGGCCAGGTGCATCCTAAGCGCGTGAAGGAAAGGGCAAAGCTGTATGATGAGTTAAGAATGCTAAAAAATAATCATGGGTAATGTGTTTACTCATCTATTCTTTGTATCTTTGCAAAGTAGAATTGAGTAATTCGTGACGAAGAATTGAGTAATTCGTGACAAAGAATTGAGTAATTCGTTATAAAGAATAGAGTTGTTTAATATTACAAATTAAAGAATATGGGTGAGTATAGAAGACCACATTACAACTTGATGTTGAGTAGGTTGAGTGAAAGACGTAAGTGTATATTTGTTTTGGCAGGACCAAGACAGGTTGGCAAATCAACAGTTATGGCGCAAATAGCAGAGACTATTGATAAGGTAGTATTTCAATTTAATGCTGATTCTGTAAATGAAGAAGATTCGGATTGGATTCGACGTTCTTGGGAGTCTGTTCGAAGCCGAATGGATATTCAGCATTTGCAAGAAGCTGTTCTTGTAATAGACGAGATACAGAAAATACGCAGATGGAGTGAATATGTGAAGAGAGAGTGGGATGCCGATACCCTAAATCATGTAAACCTGAAAGTCGTATTGCTTGGTTCGTCTCGCTTGCTTTTGCGCAAAGGGCTAACCGAGTCTTTAGCTGGTAGATTCGAGTTGATTCGTATGGGGCATTGGACTTTTCCGGAAATGAAAGCTGCCTTCGGGTTATCACTCCAACAATGGATTTATTTTGGAGGTTATCCAGGCTCGGTGGATTATATAGGGGATTTTAGGCGTTGGAGGAAATATGTCAAGGATTCTCTTGTGGCACCTGCCATTGAAAAGGATGTTCTCTTGACTTCGAATATTTACAAGCCTTCACTCATGTCACAGCTTTTTGAGGTAGGTTGTTCTTATTCTGGTGAGTTGTTGTCACTCACCAAAATGCTTGGACAATTGCAAGATGCAGGCAATGTCACGACTTTGTCTTCTTATCTCGAAATATTGAAGCAAGCCAACTTGCTTTGCGGACTTCAAAAGTTTGCATGCGATGAGGCTCGTAAGAGACAGTCTATCCCAAAGTTTACAGTGTTTAACAATGCTTTGTTCACGGCATATCGCGGTAAGGGGTTTGACAAAGATTATGTTGACCCAATGATTTGGGGCAGATGGGTGGAATCGGCAGTGGGTACTTGTCTTCTCGATTTTGTGGAGGACAATGACTGTCATCTCTATTATTGGCGAGATCATAATAATGAGGTGGATTATATCCTGGAGTCACAAGGAGATTTCGTTGCCATAGAGGTTAAGAGTGGAAAGAGAGGCATGAATAGTGGTATTCCTATGTTTCAAGAGAAATTCCATCCTCTGAAATCAATCGTTGTTGGCACCGATGGTATTCCATTTGAAGAATTCTTCTGTATGGATATCATGCAATTGTTTGAATAAAAATTGGAAAATCATCTATCGGTATGATGCGGAATACGATAGAATTATTCTTGTTGACTTATGGAATATGAGACGAAATCCCAAGTACCTGATTAGGCAGTTCATAAGAAAACTATAAGAAAAAGTAAACAGCCAACTTTCAATTGGGATATTGAAGGTTGGCTGTCTTCATTTAAGAAATGCAGATTTTTAAAGTAGCATTCTTACTTATTCACGACATTAATCGGGTTGCCCTCGAGAAATGCCTTTACGTTGGCGGCTACCTGCTTGTTCAGGCGCTCGCGAGCCTCGTAGGTGGCCCAGGCAATATGAGGGGTGAGGTAGGCATTAGGCTCGCCGAAGAGCGGATTCTCCTTTGATGGCGGCTCCTGAGCCATTACGTCGGCACAGTAGGCACCAGACTGCCTTCGTGGAGGGCAGCAGCTACGGCCTCCTCATCTACCAGCGGACCGCGACCCGTATTAACCAGAATGGCAGTATCCTTCATCTTCTCCAAACTCTCCTTATTGATGAAATGATAGGTGTCATCAGAAAGCGGACAATGGAGCGAGAGAATATCGCTCGTGGCAAGCAAACCCTCCTTGCTCACCTTCTGGATCCACTCAGGCAGATCGCTCGAATTCTTGCTGGTGCAGGCACAGATGTTCATGCCAAACTGGCGGGCGATGTTGGCAACTTTCATGCCGATATTGCCCAATCCCATGATACCCAGGGTCTTGCCGGCAAGCTCCATCAGTGGGGTATCCCAATAACAGAAATCCTTATTGTAAGCCCAGCGCTCGTTGCGGTTCTCCTGGGTATAATGCTCTACGCGGTTGGTTACGGCAAGGATGAGGCAAAGGTCATCTGCGCCACGCTGTCGGTGCTGTAGGCAGGAATATTGGTTACAATGATGCCCTGTTTCCTGGCAGCCTCGATGTCTACCACGTTGAAACCGGTAGCCTGGATACCGATGTATTTCAGTTTAGGAAGCTGCGCCAGCGTCTCTGCATCTATCTGCACCTTGTTCAGAAGGATGATGTCGGCATCCTTGGCACGTTCCACTTTCTCTGCATCTGATGTGCGAGGATAAACTACCACCTCGCCCAGTTTCTCCAGAAGATGATAATCCAAATCTCCCGGGTTTGCGGCATAGCCGTCTAGAATAACAATCTTCATAAATTTTTCCCGTTTTCTGTTGTTATAAAATTCAAGACCCATCTGTCCTGACAAATCTGAGTCTGAGTTTATTTTAATGGGAAAAGCCTTCCCCCTGAGAAAGAGAAAGGCTTTTCCGTATGTATGGTTTATTCGTTCATCAAGTAGTTCTTGAATGATGCGAAATCCTTGGTCATCTGGATGCTCTTCTTCTCACCCTTCATGAATTCTGCAAGGCGGGCAGGAATCTCAATGTCGCTGTCAAGGATGCTGTCTACCTTCTCCTTGAACTTGGCTGGATGAGCGGTCTCGAGGAACACGCCAACCTCACCTGGCTTCAACTGCTCCTTCAGAGCGCGATATCCGCAAGCTCCGTGAGGGTCAAGCACATACTTGGTTTCATTGTAGCACTGCTTCATGGTTTCTGCAATCTGCTCGTCCTTGTATGTAGCACCACCGATGTAGGCAGCGATGGCATCGTGATCGCCCTTGTAGAGGTCGTAGATGCGGGCAAAGTTTGATGGGTCGCCTACGTCCATGGCATTGGCGATGGTCTGCTTGCTAGGCTGTGGATTGTACTTGCCAGTCTGCAGATACTCGTAGAAGATATCGTTGGCGTTGTTGGCTGCGATGAAGCGGTGGATAGGCAATCCCATCTCATGACCGAAGAGTCCGGCTGTGATGTTGCCGAAGTTGCCGCTAGGTACGCAGATAACCAGCTTGTCGGCGAGACCCTTCTCCTTCATGCGGGCATAGGCATTGAAATAATAGAATGCCTGAGGCAGGAAGCGGGCCACGTTGATAGAGTTGGCTGAAGTGAGCTTCATGTGCTTGTTGAGTTCCTCATCCATGAACGCAGATTTCACCAGTGCCTGGCAGTCGTCGAATACGCCATCTACCTCGAGGGCTGTGATGTTCTGACCGAGGGTAGTGAACTGGCTCTCCTGAATCTTGCTCACCTTGCCCTTAGGATAGAGCACGTAAACATGGATGCCGTCAACGCCGAGGAAACCGTTGGCAACAGCCGAACCGGTATCGCCCGATGTAGCTACGAGCACATTCACCTCTTCCTTGCCCTCCTGACGTACGAAGTACTGCAGGAGACGGGCCATGAAGCGCGCACCCACATCCTTGAAGGCGAGGGTAGGACCATGGAACAGCTCGAGAGAGTAGATGTTTGGCTCTACCTCAACTACAGGGCAGTCGAATGCCAGGGTATCGTATACAATCTTCTTCAATGACTCGGCATCAACGTCCTCGCCAAAGAAGGCATCAGCTACCTTGTAGGCAATCTCCTGAAAGGAGAGTTTCTCGATGTTGTCGAAGAAATCCTGTGGCAACTTCTTGATGATTTCTGGCATATAGAGGCCACGGTCTTCTGCCAGACCTTTAACTACCGCCTTGTGAAGGTCGGCGATGGGTGCTTTCTTATTTGTTGAATAATATTTCATTTTTTACTTTGAACTTTGAAATTTGAACATTGAACTTTGTGATTAGCTTTGGGGGCTATCATGAAGCCGTTGATTTTAATTGATCGCCATGAAGGCATTCATGAATTCCTGCAGCTGCAGCATGCCGTAACCGCCACTCACGCAGCTTACCTCGTCATACTTCTCTACGCTATCCGGCTCAATGCAGGGTAATAGATGATGAAAGGCACAGGCTCCTTTACGTGGGTACGAATCTCTACCGGAGTAGGATGGTCGGGGAGAACTGCGATGCATACCGGCTCGTCCCAGGTGCTTACCTCATCGAAGATAGGCTTGATGAGTCGCTGGTCGAGGTTCTCGATAGTCTTCAGCTTCAGTTCCAGATCGCCATCATGACCCGCCTCGTCGCTCGCCTCTACGTGAACATATACGAAGTCGTCGCCATCCTTCAATGCCTGGATAGCTGCGGCTGCCTTGCCTCATAGTTGGTATTGGCAAGACCCGTAGCGCCCTCAACGATGATGTTGCGCAGACCGGCGTAATGGCCGATGCCTCGGATCAGGTCTACGGCAGAAATCACAGAACCCTTCTTGATCTGTGGATACATCTGGGAGAGGGTGAGCATGTGCGGACGGTAACCGCCGCCCCAAGGCCAGATAAGATTGGCCATTCGTTCGCCACGCTCCTTGCGCGCCACATTGAAAGGATGGTTCTCCAGGAGTTCCTGACTCTCGAGAATCAGCTGGTTCAGAAGGTCGGCTGTATCACGACGGCTGATGTGACCCTCATCGCCTCCAATCTCCGGCAAGATAGGTTTCACCATCAGCTTATGCCATTCCTCGTTGGGATGATCATGAGGTGGGGCACAGTCGATATGCTTGTTTCCGTGCTTCACCACCAGAAGATGGCGATACTGAATGCCGGTAACAAACTTGACATCAGGATATTTCTTGCCGAGGGTATCGTTGAGATACTTGATGAGCACATCCGCATCTTCCGTTTCCAGGTTACCACCGTTGTGGGTGATAATCTTGCCGTCCTGCACATTGATGATGTTGCAGCGCAGGGCAAGGTCGGTAGGCTCCAGTTCATAGCCGATGCTGGCAGCCTCGAGCGGTCCGCGTCCTTCGTAAACCTCGTTCTGGTCGTAGCCCATGATAGAGCTGTTGGCTACCTCAGAACCCGGATGGAATCCATCTGGCACGGTAACGAGTCTTCCTGTCTTGCCCTTCTTGGCAAGCATATCCATATAGGGTTTATTGGCGTATTGCAGGAGAGTCTTTCCACCCAGTCTTTCTACCGGGTGGTCAGCCATTCCGTCGCCAAGAATGATAATATGTTTCATCTCTTCTTTTAATGTTAAGTGTTAAATGTTAGCGATACTCATGATGTTGGCGAATACACCGGCAGCAGTTACGCTGGCTCCGGCACCATAGCCTGAATCATCATAGGGTATTCCTTATAGCGCTCGGTGGTGAGCAGCACGATGTTGTTGGAACCTTCCAGATTGTAGAACGGATGCTCAGGACCTACAGCCTGCAAACCTACGCTTGTCTTGCCGCCATCCAGGGTAGCAACGAAGCGCCAGCGTTTGTGCTCTACATCGAGCGCCTTGCGCTTAGCCTCGAAATCGGCATCGAGTTCAGGAAGTTTCTTCCAGAAGTTATCGAGCGAACCCTTGAAGTATTTGTCTGGCACGAAGAGGTTCTTCTCTACATCTTCCTGCTCTACGCGGTAACCTGCCTCGCGGGAGAGAATCACCAGCTTGCGAATCACGTCCATACCGCTCAGGTCGATACGTGGATCAGGCTCGCTGTAGCCCTTCTCCTTAGCCAGTTTCACGGTCTCAGAGAATGGAACGACGCTGGAGATGGCGTTGAAGATAAAGTTGAGCGTACCCGAGAGAACTGCCTCAATCTTAAGGATTTTATCTCCGGAGTTGCGGAGGTCGTTGATGGTTCCGATGATAGGAAGACCGGCACCTACGTTGGTCTCAAAACGGAATACTACGCCACGCTGGATGGCAGTCTTCTTCAGTTTCTCGTAGTTCTCATATTCGCTTGATGCAGCTATCTTGTTGGCTGCGATAATGCTTACGTTGTGCTCCAGCAGACTCTGGTAGAGAGCGGCCACATCCTTGCTGGCAGTACAGTCTACAAACACGCTGTTGAAGATGTTCATCGCCAGGATGGTATCGCGCAGAACCTCTGGAGTGCTTGGGTCTGATTTCTTCAGTTCCTCGCTGTAGTTCTCGAGATCAATACCATCGCGGTTGAAGATGGCGTTCTTGGAAGAAGCGATACCCACCACGTTGAGCTTCAGCTTGCTGCGCTCCATGAGGTCGGCATACTGGTTCTTGATCTGCTCGATGAGCTTTCCGCCCACGGTACCCACACCGCAGATGAAGAGGTTCAGCACCTTGTATTCTGAAAGGAAGAAACTGTCGTGGAGCACGTTGAGTGACTTTCTCAGATAATCGCTCTTCACTACGAACGAGATGTTGGTCTCTGAAGCACCCTGTGCACAGGCGATGACGGAAATACCGCTACGGCCGAGGGTTCCGAAGAGCTTACCGGCGATACCGGCAGCATGCTTCATGTTTTCACCCACGATGGCGATAGTAGCCAAGCCCTTCTCTGCGTGCATTGGGAACATGGCACCATCGGCAATCTCGTTGTGGAACTCATTGTTCAATACCTTTACAGCCTCTTCTACATCCTGCTCGCGCACACCGATAGAGGTAGAGTTCTCAGATGATGCCTGTGACACCATGAACACAGAGATGCCCTCGTTGGCAAGAGCGGTGAAGATACGGCGGTTTACACCAATCACACCGACCATGGAAAGACCGGTTACGGTGATGAGCGCTGTACCGTTGATAGAAGAGATACCCTTGATAGGCTTCTGGTCGCCATCTATCTTGTTCTTGATGATGGTGCCCGGAGCATCTGGGTTGAAGGTGTTCTTAACCTTGATAGGAATATTCTTGACACAAACCGGGTAGATGGTTGGAGGGTAGATGACCTTTGCACCAAAGTTGCAAAGCTCCATCGCCTCAACGTAACTCAGTTCGTTGATGGTATAAGCTGATTTGATGACACGTGGGTCGGCGGTCATGAAACCGTCTACATCAGTCCAGATTTCGAGCACTTCTGCATCGAGGGCAGCTGCTATGATGGCTGCTGTGTAGTCGCTACCGCCACGGCCAAGGTTGGTGGTGCGGTCTGTGTTCTTGTCACGACTGATAAAACCCGGAACGAGAGATATGCGTGGAATTTCTGCAAAGGCTTCTTTTACCAGTTTGTTGGTCAGCTCGCTGTCGAGTACATGCTTGTCTTTGCCGTTCTTGCGCTCAGTCTTGATGAAGTTGCGTGAGTCGAACCATTTGGCTCCACGAATCAATGTGGCAACAATCTTGGAACTGAGTCTTTCACCATAACTCACGATGGCATCCTGCGTCTTCTCGCTGAGGTCGTGGATGAGGTATACACCAAAATAGATGCTCTTCAACTGCTCGAAGAGGGCATCAACCGATTTGAATAAGTTTTCTCTGTCTGTAGTGTCGGTGATGATGGTGTCTATCATCTTGTGGTGGCGATCAACCATGGCTTCGAATTCTACTTTCCACTGTTCATCACCCTTGAGGGCAAGTTGAGAGGTTTGCAAGAGTTTGTCCGTGATACCGCCAAGCGCGCTCACGACAACCACTACACTCTGTTTCTTAGCCTCGTTTTCAACGATACGTTTCAAGCTGAGGATGCTTTTTACGGAACCAACCGATGTTCCGCCGAATTTTAATACTTTCATATGTTCTTGAATTTTACGTTGGTAATGTAATGCCTCCCCCGAAACGACCGGGGCCGAAGCAGAACTTGAGGCAAATGTACGAATAATATATCAAACTGCCAAGGATTTTAACAAAAAAGTAGCATATTGTAGATAAAAAAGCTATTTCAGTAGATAATTATAGGCTCTTCCTCTCCCTTATACCTTATTATATATATAAAAAACGTTGAAATGTTTGGGTGTTTCGGATTATTTGCTTAATTTTGCCGATGTAATTCAAAGCATTAGCAATATGGTTACAGAAGTAAATAGTAAAAATCAACTCGTTGAACGCAATTTCAAACGAAATGAGATGCTGGCTGAGTATTTCTTTGGTCTTTCAAAGATGGTATGCAGCGGTATTGGAATTGGTGCATTGTCGCCACTGTTTACAGGTGAGGCAATGGGAGTAACTAACTATGTTTGCATGGGATGCGCAGTAATCGCTGCTGCATGTTTTGCTTATGCAGGCAATTATTTATTAAAAGTAGAATTAAAAAAGAAATAATTATGGAAATGTTGACAATACTTTTTGCAATAGCAGCAATCATTGGTGTCGGTTTGGTTATTTGGATGAAATATACTGAATCAGGTAAAAAATGGGTTGAGGGTGAGTATTAATACTTTTTGAATCAAGTAATGAAATATCTTTTATTCTCAGATATCCACGGCTGTTTGCCAGCCCTGGAAAAGGTCCTCGATTTCTTCGAGGCTGAACATTGTGACATGATGTGCATCATGGGGGATATCATCAATTATGGTCCCCGCAACCGCATTCCGGAAGGAATCGATCCTAAGGGTATCGTAGAAAGACTGAATGCGCTGGCAGATAAGATTATCGCCGTGCGTGGCAACTGCGATGCGGAAGTAGACCAGATGCTTCTCGATTTCCCTATCATGGAGACCTATGCCTTGCTGGTAGACGGAGGCAAGCGCTATCTTCTGACCCATGGACATGTATACAATAAGGAAAACATGCCGAAGGGTCCTTACGAGGCAATGATCTATGGCCACTCCCATCTCTGGGAACTCTCTCATAACGAGAAGGGGCAGGCCATCGTAAATACCGGCAGCATCACCTTCCCGAAGGGTGGCAATCCGCCAACCTTTGCAACATTGGAAGATGGTAAGTTCACCATGTATCAGCTGGATACGCTCGAAGTGCTGGCTACAATGGAAGCATGAAAAAGTGAAAGTGAAAAGTGAATTGTGAATGTAATGCGAAATCCGTAATATGGAATCGGTCACTTGTCACTCGTCATTTTTATAAAACTAATCATAAAGTTCAAAGCTCAAAGTTCAAAGTATAATGATTCAAGAGTATCAGATAAGAATTCTGCCCGAACAGGCAGCAAGCGAGGAAGGCATCAAGCGTTATCTCGCCAAAGAAAAGGGATTGGATGTAAGAACGCTCAACCAGGTGAGGGTTTTGAAGAGAAGCATCGATGCCCGTCAGCGCACCATCTTCGTCAACCTGAAGGTGCGTGCTTATATCAACGAATTTCCGCAGGACGACCAGTATGTCCATACCGAATATCCGGATGTGAGCAGCAGACCTCGTGTTATCGTTGTGGGTGAGGGACCTGGCGGTCTCTTTGCTTCCCTGCGCCTGATAGAACTGGGTTACCGTCCTATCGTGCTGGAGCGAGGCAAGGATGTGCGCGAACGCAAGAAGGACCTCTCTAACATTACCAAGACTCAGAAGGTAGATGGAGAGAGCAACTACTGTTTCGGTGAAGGTGGAGCCGGTGCTTATAGTGACGGCAAACTCTATACACGAAGCAAGAAAAGGGGAAGTGTAGATAAGATTCTGAACGTATTCTGCCAGCATGGTGCCAATACCAATATCCTGGCAGATGCCCATCCGCATATCGGTACCGACAAGTTGCCACGCGTTATTGAAAACATGCGCAACACCATCATCAAGTGTGGCGGCGAAGTGCATTTCCAGACCAAGATGATTCGTCTGATCCTTGAGAGTGAAGGTAAGCTGACGGCACCTGATGCTGCAGCTGGCGATAGGGTGATAGGTGTAGAAGCCGTGAATCTGGCTACGGGTGCTGAGGAAACTTATCGCGGACCGGTTATCCTGGCAACAGGTCATAGTGCCCGCGATGTATACCGCTATCTCGCTTCGGCAAAGATAGATATCGAGGCAAAAGGCATCGCCGTAGGTGTGCGTCTGGAACATCCTTCCCAACTCATCGACCAGATTCAGTATCACAATAAGAGTGGTAGAGGAAAATATCTGCCTGCTGCCGAATATAGCTTTGTTACTCAGGTAGATGGCAGAGGTGTCTATAGCTTCTGTATGTGTCCGGGCGGTTTTGTGATTCCGGCTGCTACAGGACCGGAACAGCTCGTGGTGAACGGTATGAGTCCGAGCAACCGCGGTACTGCCTGGAGCAACTCGGGCATGGTGGTGGAAACTCATCCCGAGGATGTGGTGCAGTTTGTGAAGGAACATCAGTCTGTCATCGAACAGCAGGAAATGAAGGCACAGGAAAATTCTTCACTCTTCACTCCTCACTCTTCACTCCAAATGATGTACTTCCAGGAAATCGTGGAAAAGCAATGCTGGCAGCAGGGCAACATGAAGCAGACTGCACCGGCACAGCGCATGGCTGACTTCGTGAACAATCGTTTGAGTTATGATCTGCCAAAGAGCAGCTATGCTCCAGGCTTGATTTCGAGTCCGTTGCATTTCTGGATGCCGTCTTTCGTGAGCAAGCGACTGCAGGAAGGCTTCAAGACCTTCGGCAAGAATGCCCATGGTTTCCTGACCAACGAGGCTACGCTGATAGCGATGGAGACGAGAACCTCATCGCCTGTCCGCATCGTCCGTGACCGCGAAACCTTGCAGCATGTCCGCATCCAGGGACTCTTCCCATGTGGCGAAGGTGCTGGTTATGCTGGCGGAATCGTATCGGCTGGTGTAGACGGAGAAAGATGTGCAGAGATGTGTGCTGAGTATTTGAAACAACAATAAACGAATGCCTGGAATGATGAAATACAGAAAAACGGGAAAGTTTAAGTTGGGCTTCTTGACTTTACTCCTGGGTGTGCTCTTCGTGGCGTGTGGCTCGGGAGCGTCAGATGCTGACAGGCAAATCAAGAGCAAGACTGATTTGAAGGGGGCTGTGATTGGTGTGCAGCTCGGTACCACTAGCGACGGACTAGCGACGGAGCTGGAAAAGGAAGGTGGCGGTACCAAGGTAGAACGGTATAACAAGGGAGCCGATGCCATCCAGGCACTCCTGCAGGGTAAGATAGACTGCATGGTGACCGATGAGGCGCCAGCCAAGGCATTCCAACGGGTGAACCCATCGCTCCGTATCCTGCCCGAAACCTTCGATGCGTCCTCTTTCGCCATCTGTGTGGCTAAGGATCATGCTGAGTTGCAGAAGTCCATCAATCATGCCATCCGCATTCTGAAAGAGAATGGCGTCATCGATTCCATCGTCAACCGCCATCTGGAACGGGGTATAGCCGTAGCTTATACGCCAAAGACTTCTGACGTGAAGAAGGTGGGACCGGAAGCGCTGCAGAAACTCGGCTTGAAGACGAGTCTCCGTTTTGCCACCAACGCTACCTTCGAGCCTTTCGAATATTACCAGAATGGCAAGATTGTGGGCATCGACGTGGATGTGGCGAATGCCATCGGCGATGTGATGGGCGTGGATGTCGAGATTCTCGATATGGAGTTTGATGCCATCATCACCTCTGTACAGGCTGGTAAGGCGGATGCGGGTATTGCCGGCATCACGGTTACTCCTGAACGGAAGAAGAATATCGGATTTACAGATTCCTATGCCGATGTGCGACAGGTAATCATGGTGAATTCCAATGAAGTGAAAACAGCTGGTAACCAGCCGGGAGTGATAGATAAGTTTAAATCCTGCTTCATAGATGACAACCGTTATCAGTATCTGTTGCAGGGTTTGGGCAATACGCTCATCATCACCTTCTTCGCCATCATCCTTTCCGTGATACTCGGAACGCTGATAGCTATTGTCCGTGCACGTCATGAACGTAAGGGCGACTGGAAGATTCCGAACATGCTCTGCCAGCTGTACCTTACCATCATGCGAGGCACGCCAACCATGGTGCAGTTGCTCATCATCTATTATGTGGTGTTTGCATCAGCAGATGTCAATAAGATACTGGTGGCTGTCATCGCCTTCGGCTTGAACTCGGCAGCTTATATTGCGAGGTAATCCGCTCGGGCATCATGTCGGTGGATAATGGTCAGATGGAGGCGGGTAGAAGTCTTGGTCTTTCGTATGGCAAGACGATGCGTCTCATCATCCTTCCGCAAGCCTTCAAGAATGTGCTTCCGGCTATGGGTAACGAGCTTATCACTCTGCTCAAGGAAACCTCTATCAGCGGTTATATCGGACTGGTAGACTTGACCAAGGGTTCCGACATCATCCGAAGCATTACTTACGAAGCGATGATGCCGTTGGGTGTAGTAGCCTGCCTCTATCTCGTTCTTGTTCTCGGACTGAACGCAGGAGTGAGAAGGCTGGAGAAGAGACTGAGAAAGAGCGAAAGGAAATGAGGAATCCTGAAAGGGCAAAAGCTTTAAAACAATGGATAAAATGAACGAAATAATCAAGATAGAAGGACTTCGTAAACGCTTCGGCGACAACGAGGTACTGAAAGGCATTACAACCTCGGTGAGGAAAGGTGAGGTGGTTGCTATCATCGGTCCGTCGGGTTGTGGCAAGAGTACCTTCCTGCGTTCCATCAACCTTCTGGAAGAACCTACCGAGGGTAAAATCTTTATTGATGATATGGATATCACATCAAGCGATGTTGATATCAACCGAATGCGCCAGAGGGTGGGTATGGTATTCCAGCAGTTCAATCTCTTCCCTAATATGACCATACGCCGCAACATCATGCTGGCTCCGGTAGAATTGGGTAAGATGACAAAGGAAGAAGCTGATGAGAAAGCAACGGAACTCCTGACCCGTATCGGATTGCTGGATAAGGCCGACAGTTATCCCGACAGTCTGTCGGGCGGACAGAAACAGCGCGTAGCTATCGCCCGTGCCTTAGCGATGAATCCAGAGGTAATCCTCTTTGATGAGCCGACTTCGGCTCTCGATCCGGAAATGGTGGGAGAGGTGCTGCAGCTGATGAAAGATGTTGCTGCCGAAGGAATGACGATGGTGGTGGTGACCCACGAGATGGGATTTGCAAGAGAAGTGGCCAACCGTGTTCTCTTCTTCAGTGACGGCTATATCACGGAAGACGGAAGTCCTGAGCAAATATTCAACCATCCGAAATCGCCAAGACTACAGGAGTTTCTGGGAAAAGTTTTGTAATAGTTTATAGTTAACAGTTACTTGATGACAATAAAAAATGCATTACTGGTATATTCAGCAATGCATCTTTTTTATTTGATGGTCTACAATCAGTAAAATGTTAACTGTAAACTATTAACTATTAACAGTTTTCTTCTCAATAATCTCTTCAGCACGTTTCAGAGCCTTGCTGATGTGATCTGTGATATTATCCTTGCCAAGAATATTGTAGAAACCAGCCTTTTCCAACTGGGCGTTTACCTTCTCGCAAACACCGGAGAGTACAACCTGAATGTCCTCCTTCTGACTCATCTCGCAGAGGTTGGTGAGGTTGTGGATACCGGTTGAATCAACAAATGGAACCTTGCGCATACGGATGACGCGTACCAGTGGACGGTCACCGAAAGCTGCCATCACTTCCTCAAACTTGTTACCGGCTCCGAAGAAGAAAGGACCATTGATTTCGTATACCTCTACGCCCTTCGGAATCGTATAGTGCTCCAGGTTGGTTGAGAGGAAGTCAAACTCCTTGTTCAAGTCAATCTCATCATCGGTAATAGCTGTCACGTCGGTGGTTTCGCTCATTCGCTTCATGAAGAGCAGACAGGCGATAATCAGACCCACCTCAATGGCTACTGTCAAATCGAAGATGATGGTGAGGAAGAAGGTAATCAGAAGTACGGTTACATCGCTCTTCGGATTCTTCATCAATGCCAGGAAACTTCTCCATCCGCTCATTCCGTAAGATACAACTACCAATACACCGGCAAGACAAGCCATAGGAATGTACTGGGCAAGAGGCATCAGAAAGAGGAAGATGAGCAGCAGAACTATGGCGTGGATGATGCCTGCAATAGGAGTCTTACCGCCATTATTGATATTGGTCATTGTGCGGGCAATGGCACCTGTTGCAGGAATACCGCCAAAGAGGGGAGAGGCGATATTGGCTAAACCCTGAGCTACCAACTCGGTGTTACTGTCGTGATGATCGCTGATTACACCATCGGCAACAGTTGCTGAAAGCAAACTCTCAATGGCTCCCAGAATGGCGATGGTAATAGCTGGTGATACAAGACTCTTGATGGTCTCCCAATTCATGACTGGTACCTGAGCTGCAGGCAGTTCGTTGCTGATAGAGAAGCGGTCGCCGATGGTCTCGATACTCTCTACACCGGCAAACTGCTTGAGCAGTAAGGCTACAACGGTCATCAGGATGATGGCAATAAGAGAGCCCGGAATCTTCTTGCTGAACTTAGGGGTGATGGCGATAACCACTACGCTTACTACTCCGATAAGGGCACACCAAGGATCTATGGTGTCAAAGCTTTGGAAGTAGACACCCCATTTCTCCAGAAAATCAGAAGGATTTGAAGTCAACGTCAATCCAAAGAGATCCTTGATCTGGGTCGTGAAGATGGTTACGGCGATACCACTGGTAAATCCCACAACGATAGGGTAAGGGATGTACTTGATGATGGTTCCAAGACGGAGAAGTCCGAAGAGAACCAGGAACAGACCTGCCATCAGTGTCGCAATCGTCAAACCTTCCATGCCATATTTCTGGATAATGCCATAGATGATAACGATGAATGCTCCCGTAGGACCACCAATCTGCACTTTGCTTCCACCGAAGATGGAGATGATGAGACCTGCTACAATGGCGGTGATGATACCTTTTCAGGGGGCACGCCAGAAGCGATACCGAATGCGATGGCCAGAGGCAGGGCTACGATACCAACGATGATACCTGCCATGAGGTCAGACATGAATGTTTTCTTGTTGTATGTCTTTAAACAGGAAAACAAACTCGACTTAATTGCTAATGCCTTCATTTGAAAGTTTTAAAATATATGTAATTAATCTTGTTATCCGTTAAAACGTGTGCAAAGGTACTATATTTTTTTTAATTGGCAAAATGTTTTTCTGAGTTTCTCCCTTTTCTTCGATAATATTCTTCTTCGTATAGTAATATTCTTCTTTGATAGATATATTCTCCGGATAATACTTTTCTAGTTGAATCCTGATTTCTTTTCGGTCTTGGAATATGAGTACAATATTATTAATGCGCTTGCGGGTGTGCGCCCGCACATGCAGGCAGGCGTATGCATGTATAAAATAAAGTGTAGTGGTAAGAAAAACTCCAGAAAGTCTTTATAAGTGTTAAAAATGCACTAGAATCTCAACTTTTTTACGAAAAGATTTGGTGGAATGAAAAATAGTTAGTACTTTTGCACTCGCTTTTGAGAAATACGGTTTCTCTTAGCAACAAAAGAAAGAGTTCTTTGAAAGATTTTATATAAACAGACAAGTAGTACAAGAAGCGGTTAACTTCTTAGAAATAAGAAAGTTGACTGGGTAAAAGAAACGAACCGTCAAGCAATTGACAAGTCAGGTTTACTAAGCTTCAATAAACGAAAAAGGATATTCGTCCTAAGTACAGACAACAAACACCGATTGCTTCAGCAATGAGGCAAGAAGTAAAAATGATATTTTACAATGGAGAGTTTGATCCTGGCTCAGGATGAACGCTAGCTACAGGCTTAACACATGCAAGTCGAGGGGAAACGACATCGAAAGCTTGCTTTTGATGGGCGTCGACCGGCG
>ENA-OQDW01000171-OQDW01000171.1-human-gut-metagenome-genome-assembly--contig:-NODE-171-length-26441-cov-2.619784_pt1 | contig 26441 bp, 35 predicted proteins | sample MGYA00242784_ERZ504613 | MGnify/ENA primary metagenome ERZ504613 (study PRJEB26092, sample SAMD00036330) | human gut metagenome | host: Homo sapiens | study: EMG produced TPA metagenomics assembly of...
TCGAAAGGAGATTTTGGAAATGATGAAGCTTTTTCGGCAGTTTTTTTGTTTCCATGCATACGAAGGGAACAGATGAGTGGCAGGTTCTGCAGGTTTGCTTGTAGGAAAAAACAGTACATGGTATGATGGAGTTACTATTTCGAGGGGTGGCTGTATGAGCAGAAAGAAAAAGATGAAAATGGAGTACCGCTTTTATGAAGTGCCGGAAAAATGTCCGGTGCTGGCACTTCTGGGAGAAAAGTGGGTGCAGAATTACGGTTACCAGATTGATTACCTGCATTTTCATAATATGATGGAGATCGGCGTCTGCTATTACGGTGAGGGGACAATTGTCTGGAAGATAAAGAAATTCCGTACGACGGGGGGCATTTACGGTAGTACCAAAGAACTTTCCACATACGACAAACTCAAAGGAAAACAGTCTGTGCTCCTGGGCATGGCTGTTTATTGATGTGGAAGGCTTTATCACAAAACTGTATAAGGATAATTCGCGTATGGCACAGAAGCTGATTTCCCGCATCAACCAGAGGCTCATTACTCGAAAAATGAGGACAGACCTGAGGTGGCGGAGCTGATCAAACTGATTATTAAATGCATGGATGAAAAAGAGGAATTTTATCTGGAAGAAGTAAAGGGGCTGACGCGGGCGCTTCTGATGCAGATTGCGAGATGGAATGAAAAAGATGAGACGCAGGAAAAGAATGCCATTCTGGATGATGCCAGCATTGCCCTGATTCTTCCTGCGCTCAATTATATCGGGGAAAATTTCCACGAGAGCATCCGGATTGAAGAACTTGCGGATGTGTGCCACATCAGTGAGACACATCTGCGCCGTATTTTTCAGGAATCCATGCGGATGCCGCCGGTGGAATATATCAACTGGGTTCGGATCCGGGCAGCGTGCAAAGAGCTGAGAAAGACAAATGCCTCCGTAAGTGACATTGCACTGCACTGCGGATTCACAACAATATCCACTTTTAATCGTAATTTTCGAAAGATTCTCGGCGTTTCGCCCCAGCAATGGCGGAGGGCACCGGAACATTACGAGCAGAATTTGTTGAAATTTGACATAAAAACACAGGAAGGATGGTGAGACAAAGTGAAAATATCTATAGATAGTTGAAAATGCATAGGATAGAGTCGAATATGCGCACAACAGACGAAAGAATGTTGTTATAATTTGTACATGTTGAGGGTATAAAAACCTAAAAAATGTACAAAACAACCAAAAGACTTTTAAGCGATATATGTGAAAAAGTCAGGTTGTAAAATAACATCTTAAGGAGGATGTGCAATATGAGAAGAAAAATTGTATCAATCGTAATGGCATCAGCAATGGTACTTGGACTGGCTGCATGCGGATCCAGCGGAGGAACTACAACAAGCTCCAGCAACGGCGGAAACGATGCATCAGCAGCAGATGACACCACTGCAAAATCAGAGAGCAGCGACGTAGTAGAAGGTGGTTCAGATGATGACAACACCTTAACCGTATGGACCTGGGACCCGAACTTCAACGTTTATGCGATCCAGAAAGCAGCTGAGATTTACGCACAGGATCACGAAGGCTTTAAAGTAGAAGTCAGCGAAGTACAGTCCGATGACATTGAAACCCGCCTGACCACAGCAGTTTCTGCAGGAGACTTAAGTACTCTGCCGGATATCTTCCTGATGCAGGACAACTCCTTCCAGAAATATGCAACCAACTACCCGGACATTTTCACAGAATCTGACCGATTCCGGTATCGACTTTGGTGAATTCTCATCCGCAAAAGTTGCTTACTCTACACTGGATTGGAAAGAACTACGGAATTCCGTTTGACAATGGCGCTGTGATCGAGTGCCTGCGTACCGATATGCTGGAAGAGGCAGGCTTTACCGTAGATGATTTCACAGACATTACCTGGAATGACTTTATGGAAAAAGCAAAAGTTGTCAAAGAGAAAACAGGCCAGCCAATCCTGACATCTCAGGCCGGATCTCCGGACCTTGTTATGGAAATGCTGCAGTCCTGCGGTGAGTCCCTGTTCAACGAGGACGGATCCGTAAATATTGTAGACAACAAAGCATTAAAACCAATCCTTGAGATCTACAGCCAGATGGTAAAAGATGGTACTCTGGTAGAAGTTACCGACTGGGATCAGTATATTGCATCCATCAACAACGGAACCACAGCAGGCGTTATCAACGGATGCTGGATCATGGCTTCCATCACAGCAAATGACGATCAGTCCGGTAAATGGGCGCTCACCAATATGCCAAAACTGGACGGCATCGACGGAGCAACCAACTACTCCAACAACGGTGGTTCTTCCTGGGCAATTTCTTCCAACTGCAAGAAAACCGATCTTGCCATTGACTTTATGAAATCTACCTTCGCAGGCAGCACAGCTCTTTACGATGACATCATCGCAAAAGGCGCTCTGGCAACCTGGGCACCGGCAGGAGATTCCGAAGCATATGCACAGCCAGTTGCATTCTTCAGCGATGATCCGGTTTATGCAAAAATCGTTGATTTCGCAACCAAGACTCCATCCAACATCACTGGAGCATTCTACTACGATGCACGCGATGCTGTCGGAACCGCACTTTCCAATATCATCCAGACAGGAGCAGATATGGACAGCGAACTCCAGACTGCACAGGAAACCGTAGAGTTCAACATGGGTAACTAAGATTTCTCATATTGTAAAAAAGTAGGACGATAAGAAACGGGTCTGCTTCTAGACAGACAGAAGCAGGCCCGTTCTGTATCTGCCCCGGGGTGGGCTTGAAAAATGATTTCTGCAGGAGAACATGCGATGTTGTCTGCAAAAAGATTTTTTCAAGCGTACCTCGCAGCGAAAAAAGAAAGGAAGATTCCATGAGCAGCCAGAAGAAAAAAGGAATGAACTTGGAAAGAAAACAGAATTTTACCGGATGGGTTTTTCTGCTTCCGGCAACGATTCTGATCGCATGGATGAGCTTTTATCCGATGATTCAGGCATTTATCCTGTCTTTGCAGACCGGTATGGGCATTAACCTGAAATTCAACGGATTTGCAAACTATGCGCGTATTTTAAAAGACCCGACTTTTAAACAGACTTTAAGTAACACCTTCCTCTACCTGATTATTCAGGTGCCGATCATGCTGATCCTTGGTCTGATGTTTGCATCGATGCTGAACAACAAAGATCTGCGTTTCAAGGGACTGTTCCGTACCTGTATTTTCCTGCCGTGCGCAACATCGCTGGTATCTTACGCAATGATTTTCCGTTCCCTGTTTGCAAACGATGGATTTATCAACACCGTTCTGCGTGGACTTGGCATGCATCCGATCATGTGGTTCTCCAATGCCTGGACAGCCCGTGCCGTTATCATCATCGCATTGGTCTGGAGATGGACGGGATACAATATGGTATTCTACCTCTCCGGTATGCAGAACATTGAATACTCAATCTACGAAGCAGCAAAAATTGACGGCGCAAGCCGCTGCAGACCTTCTTCAAGATCACCGTTCCGCTGTTAAAGCCGATGATCCTGCTGACCACGATTACCTCTACCAATGGTACGCTGCAGCTGTTCGATGAGTCCCTGAACCTGACAAACGGAGGTCCTGGAAAATCGACCATGACCATGTCTCATTACATTTACAACATGTCCTTTGTACAGAGTCCAAACTTCGGCTATGCGGCAGCAATGTCGATCCTGATCCTGATTATGGTTGCCATTCTGGCACTGATTCAGATGAAAGTAGGTGACGAGCGATAATGGGAAAAACAAAGAAATTCTTCATGTATCTGGTTTTAACGGTAGCATCCCTCCTTTCTGTATTTCCGCTGTACTATATGTTCTGCGCGTCTACGAACAGAAGTATTGATGTTATTGCCGGAAAACTGATTCCGGGTACTTATCTGATGGAAAACTTCAAGTCACTGATTGCGCAGCAGAACCTGCGTCTTGCACTGTGGAACTCGTTCCGGAATGCAACGGTACTGACGGTCCTTTGTCTTCTGGTCTGCTCAATCGCAGGTTATGGATTTGAAATTTATCATGACAAAGCGAAAGATGCGGTATTTACCGTGCTTCTGACTGCGATGATGATCCCGTTCGCAGCAATCATGATCCCGATGTTCCGTATGTTTTCACAGTTAAAAATGGTCAACACGATGGCAGCATTTATGCTTCCTTCGATTTCCACTCCGTTTATGATTATGATGTTCCGTCAGGCTTCCCGTTCTTTCCCGCACGATATCATCGAAGCGGCAAGACTGGATGGTTTAAGCGAGACAGGAATTTTCTTCCGCATGTATATGCCGACCATGAAATCGACCTATGCGGCAGCACGATCATCACCTTCATGAATGCATGGAACAACTATCTGTGGCCAAAGGTTATCTTACAGAACAATGATTCCATTACCATGCCGATGCTGGTAGCGAACCTGCTCGGCGGCTACACTGTAGATTATGGCGTGCTGATGCTCGGCGTATTCATCTGTACGATCCCGACAGCAATCATTTTCTTCTGCTTCCAGAAGAGCTTCACAGAAGGTATCACAGGTGCTGTAAAATAAGAAAAAGAATCGAACAGAAAAGGTGGATATTTGGATGAATATCCACCTTTTTTCAAAAGATCAAAGAAAATAAAATTCCAGAAGGAGGAAAATAAAAATGGGTGTATTTCAGTATGAAAAAGTGAAGGACCCGACGTATTATGGAGAGAACCGGGTACCGGCGCATTCCGATCACAGGTATTATGGATCGGTGGAAGAAATGGAGCAGCATGTGGAAAACTTCCGTCACAGTCTGAATGGACTGTGGAAATTCCACTATGCAAAGAACTACGAGAGCACGATTCCGGGATTTGAGACACCGGAGTATGACTGCACAAAATGGATGATATCCGCGTGCCGGCGCATATCCAGATGGAGGGATACGACGCACCGCAGTATGCCAATGTGCAGTATCCGTGGGAAGGAAGAGAAGAAATCCAGCCGGGCGAGATTCCGGAGCGGTTCAATCCGACGGCTTCCTATGTGAAATATTTTGAAGTGCCGGATCAGATGAAAGGAAAACGGCTTTTTGTTTCCTTCCAGGGAGCAGAGAGCGGTATTGCCGTATGGCTGAACGGAACGTTCCTTGGCTACAGCGAGGATACGTTTACTCCGTCCGAGTTTGAACTGACCCCGTATCTGAAAGAGGGCGAAAATAAACTGGCTGCGCAGGTTTCAAATGGACGAGCGGAAGCTGGTGCGAGGATCAGGATTTCTTCCGTTTCTCCGGTATTTACCGTGATGTGTATCTGTACACGATTCCGGAGGTTCACGTTTCGGATCTGAAGTACAGACGCTGCTGGATGATACGTTTACGAAGGCAGATCTGGTCATTGATACGAAAACGATCGGAAAAGGAAAAGTGAAAATTACCCTGTCAAAAGACGGAACGGCACTGCAGAGCACCGAAGGTGTGCTGGATGGGGAAACACAGTTTGTTCTGAAAGTCGATCACCCGGAACTGTGGTCCGCAGAGACACCGGTGCTGTATGATCTTCTGCTGGAAGTCACCGCAGAGGATGGAACGGTGCAGGAACTGATTCCGCAGAGAGTCGGATTCCGCCGCTTTGAGATGAAAGACCACATCATGATGCTGAATGGAAAACGCATTGTCTTTAAAGGCGTCAACCGCCACGAGTTCAGCTCCGTATCCGGCCGTGTTGTTTCGAGAGAAGAGCTGATCAAAGACCTGACAACGATGAAACAGAACAACATCAATGCAATCCGTACCTGCCATTACCCGGATGCGGTCGGCATTTATGATCTGTGCGATGAATACGGTATTTACATGATTGCAGAGTGCAACATGGAGTCCCATGGAACGAGAGATACGGATGCCGTACGGAACGGGGATTTCTCCGGTGTCGTACCGTGCGACCGTCCGGAGTGGATGGACTGCATGCTGGACCGTGTCAACTCGATGTATCAGAGAGACAAAAACCATCCGGCGATTCTGATCTGGTCCTGCGGAAATGAATCGTTCGGCGGAAAGGTTATTTTTGAAATGTCTCAGTTATACCGGAAGATGGATCCGACCCGCCTTGTCCATTATGAGGGAGTGAACGATGACCGCAGATACAACGACACCAGCGATATGGAAAGCCGGATGTACACCACGGTCAACGAGATCCGGGAATTTTTAGCGAAAGACCGCAGAAAACCGTACGTCTGCTGTGAGTATGCCCATGCCATGGGAAATTCCTGCGGCGCGATGAAGAAATATATGGATCTGACCGAGGAAGAGCCAATGTTCCAGGGCGGCTTTATCTGGGACTATATCGATCAGTCGATTTATAAAAAAGACCGCTACGGAAAAGAGTTCCAGGCGTACGGCGGTGATTTTGACGACCATCCGTGTGATTATAACTTCAGTGGAAATGGTATCGTATACGGCGGCGAGCGCGACGCGTCTCCGAAGATGCAGGAAGTAAAATTCTGCTATCAGAATATTTCCATTGACGTGCAGAAAGACAAGGCGGTTGTAAAAAATAAAAACCTGTTTGTGAATACCGATACATTTGCATGCGTAGTACTTCTCGAAAAAGAAGGAAAGAAACTGAAAGAAGTGCCGATGGAAGTTTCGGTGGAGCCGCTTTCGGAAAAAACGGTGGAGCTGCCGATCGCGGTACAGACACTTCCGGGAGAGTATGCGGTGACCGTTTCCTTCCGCCTGAAAGAAGATACCGTATGGGGCAAGCGCGGCCATGAAGTTGCATTTGGACAGGGCGTTTATGAAGTGGAAGCACCGGCGAAAGCAGAAAAACCGGCGAAATTTGAAGTGATCCGTTCCAACCATGATTTTGGTGTGCGCGGCGAGAATTTCGATGTGATGTTCTCCGATCTGAACGGCGGACTCGTATCGTACCGTTACGGCGGCGTTGAGATGATCAAAATGATTCCGAAACCGAACTTCTGGCGTGCGCCGATCGACAATGACTGCGGAAGCCTGATGCCGATGCGTTACAGCCAGTGAAGATTGCTTCGATGTATCTGTCCCACAAATATCCGAACGGCAGCCATTATCCGGGACTGTATGCACCGGAAATCGAAGTACACGAGGACTGCGCAGAAGTCAGCTACCGCTATGTAATGCCGACCACACCGGCGAGTGAGTGCCGTCTGACCTACCGTGTCTTCGGCGATGGAAGCATTCAGACGACGCTGACGTATGATCCGGTGAAAGAGCTCGGCGATATGCCGGAATTCGGCGTGATGTTCAAGCTGGATGCCGATTACGACCACGTTACCTGGTATGGCATGGGACCGGAGGAGACGTATGTGGACCGCTGCGCCGGAGCAAAGCTTGGCGTTTATAAGAATAAAGTCGAAGACAATATGGCGAAATATCTCGTTCCGCAGGAGTGCGGCAACAAGGTTGGTGTACGCTGGGCAACCGTGACGAACCGCAAGGGCCGTGGTATGATGTTTAGCGGCGACAAGATGGAATTTTCCGCACTGCCGTACACACCGCACGAGCTGGAAAATGCGATGCATCCGTATGAACTGCCGCAGGTACATTACACCGTTGTGCGCGTGGCAAAACAGCAGATGGGTGTCGGAGGAGACGACAGCTGGGGTGCACAGACCCATCCGGAATACCTGATTTCGGTTGACCAGAAACTGGAATTTACCTTTACATTCCGAGGCATTTGAGAATAAAAGGAGATTTTCATGAGACAGAATATAAATTTTGGAAAACTTCTGCATGGCGGAGATTACAATCCGGAACAATGGCTGGAATATCCGGAAATTCTGGAACAGGATCTTGCGTATTTCAAAAAAGCGAAAATAAATGAAGTTTCCCTCGGCATCTTTTCCTGGGCATTCCTGGAGCCGGAAGAAGGCGTGTTTGATCTGGAATGGCTCAAAAAATGGTAGACCGCCTGTATGAAAATGGAATTTCTGTCATGATGGCTACACCGACAGCGGCAAGACCGCGCTGGATGGCACAGAAATATCCGGAAGTACTCCGCATGGATGCGATGCGGCAGAGAAATCTGTACGGAGAGCGTCATAACCATTGCTATACCTCGCCGGTGTACCGGGAAAAAACGAGAAAGATCAATACAAAACTGGCAGAAGCGTTCAGGGATCATCCAGGTGTCATTGCATGGCATATTTCGAATGAACTAGGCGGAGAGTGCCATTGTCCGCTCTGCCAGGAGGCATTTCGGAACTGGGTAAAACAAAAATATGGCAGTTTACAGGCTTAAACCATGCATGGAACACGGCGTTCTGGAGTCATACATACCAGAGTTTTGATCAGGTGGAGAGTCCGTCGCCAAAAGGAGACGCATCGCTGCACGGACTGAATCTGGACTGGAAACGATTTGTAACAGATCAGACAGCCGATTTTGTGAAATGGGAGATCAGCGCGCTGCGGGATGCCGGTGCCAAACAGCCTACGACCATCAATATGATGTATGATTTCAAGGGACTGGATTATCACAAGTTTGCCGACATTGTTGATTTTGTTTCCTGGGACAATTATCCGACCTGGCACAAAGAAGCGGAAGCAGTTACGGCAGCAGATACGGCGATGCAGCATGATATCATGCGCAGTATCCAGAAAAAGCCGTTTTATCTGATGGAGAGCTGTCCGTCCGCAACAAACTGGCAGCCGGTCAGCAAACTGAAAAAGCCGGGCATGCTGCACGCCGCATCCATTCAGGCCGTGGCGCACGGATCAGACAGCGTCCTGTATTTCCAGATGCGCCAGAGCCGTGGAGCTTCCGAAAAGTTTCATGGAGCGGTGATAGACCATTATGGAGGAGATGACACCCGTGTATTCCGGGAAGTGACAAAGGTAGGAGAAACCCTGGCGCAGATGCAGGAACTTTCCGGTGCCATCTGCAGTCCGAAAGTGGCTGTGATTTATGACACCGAAAACCGGTGGGCACTGGAAGATGCGGCAGGGCCACGGAATCAGGGCCTGTTTTACAAAGAAACCGTGGAAAAATCATACCGCGCCTTCCGCAGACTCGGCCTGGATGTTGATGTCATCGATGAAACGCAGGGTCTTTCGGACTATCAGATCGTGGCAGCGCCTGTGGTTTATCTGCAGCGGGAAGGATGGGTGGAAAAAGTACGGCAGTTTGTGGCCGGAGGCGGCACTTTCCTGGCAACGTACTGGTCCGGAATTGTAGATGAGACGGATCTTTGTTTCCTTGGCGGAACGCCGCACGGACTGCTGGATGTAATGGGACTTCGGAGCATGGAGATTGACGGCCTGTACGATGGGGAATGGAACGAAGGAGTTCCGGTCCCGCAAAACCGTCTGCATCTGACCCGGACGTACCGGTGCAGCAATCTCTGTGAACTGGTGAAACCATCGACAGCAGAAGTGCTGATGACTTATGGAAAAGATTTTTATGCAGGAATGCCTGCACTGACAGAAAACCAGTATGGCGCAGGAAAAGCATATCAGATCTGTGCCGGTTTTGAACAGGGTCTGTACGATGAGCTCTGCGGAAAACTGGCAGAAGAAGCAGGTGTCACATCGGTGGTGAAAGAGATTCCGGATGGCGTGGAGGTTACAACGCGCGAAAAGAATGGAATCCGGTATGTGTTCGTACAGAACTTTAATCGGAATGCCGTGGAAATCAAACTTCCGGTCGAACAGTATCCGGTGTGGAACGGACAGTATGATGGAACAATCGGAAGCTGGGAAACAGTGGTGCTGAAAGAAAACAGTCCGAATTTCCGGGAAAAATAGAAAATAAAAATGTCTCAAAACAAAAGACTGGTTTTGAGACATTTTTTTGCAAAAAACAAACGAATATCAGGCGGTTTCGGATTCTTCGGCGGAGAGTTTTTTCTTATAATTTTCTCCCCAGCTCCACATGGCATCCATGATTGGCTGTAGGCTGTAGCCCAGGTTGGTGAGGTATATTCTACCCGCGGCGGAACTTCTGCATAAACTTTACGGCTGACGAGCCCGCTCTGTTCCATCTGACGGAGCTGGCTCGTCAGAACTTTCTGGGAAACGTGACCGATGGATTTTTTTAGTTCGCCAAAACGTTTGGTGCCCGGCATCAGATCACGGAGAATCAGGACTTTCCATTTATCACTGATTAAGGTTAAGGTAGTCTCTACCGGGCAGGCCGGGAGATCGGCTAAAGATATTGCGTTTTTTTCAGAAACTGACATAAAAAACCTCCATTTCATAAAGATTTTCTTGTAAAAGTAAGCACGGAAAACCTTGTATTTACACAATAGTTTCCTTTTGGTAACTACAGCACAATATTGTGCTTACTTTACGTTAAGACGCTTTGGGCTTATTATAAAGCCATCGAAAGAAAAAAGCAATCCTTTCGAGAAAAAAGATCCGAAGCGCATTCGAAAAAGGCCGAAACCAAATCATAAGAAACAAGCTCAAAAACAAAATCAAAAAACGAAAATGGAGGACATCATCATGAGTAAAGTAGTAGAATTCTTAAAAGAAAACCCGGTACAGTATTTAGCAACTGTAGGGCGCGATGGAAAAGCAAAATGCCGTCCGTTTATGTTTATTGGCGAAATGGAAGGAAAACTGTGGTTTTGTACCAACAACACAAAAGATGTTTATAAAGATATGCTGGCAAATCCGGAAATTGAAATTTCCACTTCCAGCCCATCCTATGCATGGATCCGTCTGAACGGAAAAGCTGTATTTGAAAACAACATGGCTGCAAAAGAAATGTGCATGGGAAATCCGATTGTAAAAGGCCAGTACCAAACCGCTGACAACCCGATTTTCGAGGTATTCTATCTGAACAATGCACACGGTGTAATCGCAGACTTTTCCGGAAACCCGCCGTACGAGTTTTAATCTGTCGCTATGAATTTGAAGTAAAAAGAGAAAGGAATCTGCCGCTATGGAGAGAAATGATTATCTGAAGATGTTAGTAGAGGAGATGCACTCAACCACGATGGCGACGATCGGTGCAGACGGTCATCCACAGACCCGTGTGATCGATATGATGCTGTGGGACAAGAAAGGAGTGTATTTTCTGACGGCAAAAGGAAAAGCCTTTTATGCACAGCTCATGGAGCAGGGCTATGTGGCAATTTCTGCGACGAAAGATAAAAAAGCAGTCTCTCTCCGCGGCAGAATCCAGAACATCCACAGTGAAAAGCTGGATGAAATTTTCGGAAAAAATCCATACATGCAGAAAATTTATCCCGGCGATACACGCGCGGCACTTGAGGTGTTCTGCGTGTACGAGGCCGAGGGAGAATACTTCGACATCAGCGATCCGTCGCATATCGTGCGGGACACGATCCTGATCGGCGGCGCAGAGCAGTCGATGGCTGGGTACGAGGTGGGAAACGAATGCATTGGCTGCAAGCTCTGTTTTTCAGTCTGTCCGCAGAAATGCATCGACATCACCCGCATCCCGGCCGTCATCGACCAGCACCAGTGCCTGCACTGCGGCCGATGCGCGGAGACGTGTCCGAGAGGAACGATTCGCAAAAGAGGGCAGTAGTCCCCTTATTTTAGCTACAGATTTTATGGGAATAGTGATAAGATAAAGTCTATAGAAACGATGGAAATGAGGGAATAACATGAACCAGAGTGAACGAAGAAATTTTCTGATCCAGTCATTGCTGGAAGAGAGCCGGGAGTACCGCGGAATGCAGATTCCGTCTGACAGCACCGGGCAGAGACAGCTTCTGCGGGGGCTGATGAATGTGCGCATGGTGAAAAAGAGCAGTGCAGAATTTCTGAACATTCAGGATGCGTATCTGCAGGAGGAGACGGCAAAAAAGGGCGTGACGAATGTCGACGACCTTACGCCGGTGCAGCAGGGGCTGTATCTCTGGCAGGGCGATATCACCGCGCTCCGGTGCGATGCGATTGTGAATGCGGCGAACAGCGGGATGACTGGCTGTTACGTGCCGAATCACCGGTGCATTGACAACTGCATCCATACGTTTGGCGGGTGTGCAGGCTTCGGCTGTACTGCGAGGAGATGATGGAAGCGCAGGGCCATGCGGAGCCGACGGGGCAGGCGAAAATCACGCCGGCGTATAATCTGCCGTGCCGCTATGTGCTCCACACGGTTGGACCGATTGTGGGCGCCATCTGACGGAAACACACTGCCGGCAGCTGGCGGACTGCTATCGGTCGTGCCTGTCACTTGCGGCGGAGAACGGACTGAAAAGCGTGGCGTTCTGCTGCATTTCCACTGGAGAATTTCATTTTCCGAACGAGAAAGCAGCGGAGATTGCCGTTGCGACGGTGAAAGAGTTTCTGGCGCAGAAAGAGACGAGCGTGGAGAAGGTCATTTTCAACGTGTTCAAGGACCGCGACCGGGAGATTTATGAGGAGCTGCTGGGAGAAAAGTAATCGCTGAAGAATGGGGAACAAAAGCAGAAAGAAAAGAAGAGGTGAATTTGTGATGTTTGAAAGTTGGAAAGAAAGAGAATTTGAAAAAAAGATGGAGCGTTTTCGCACCGCACTGCAGGAAAAAAACACGATTTTAATAGGAGCCGGGGCTGGGCTTTCGACATCGGCCGGATTTACCTACAGCGGTGAGCGGTTCCGGAAATATTTTGCAGATTTTGAACAGAAATACGGTTTCCACGATATGTATTCTGGCGGCTTCTACCCTTACGATACGCTGGAAGAATACTGGGCGTACTGGAGCAGATACATTTACATCAACCGTTATCAGGACGCGCCAAAACCGGTTTACCAGAAACTGCTCAGCCTGATGAAAAATAAGAGCTATTTTGTCATCACCACAAATGTAGACCACTGCTTCCAGAAAGCCGGATTTGATAAAAACCGTTTGTTTTACACGCAGGGAGATTACGGCCTGTTTCAGTGCTCTGAGCCGTGCTGCAAGGAAAAGTATGACAATGAAGAAATCATTCGAAAGATGCTGCTTGCCCAGGGGTATCAGATCCTGGAAGACGGAAGCCTTGTTCCGCCGGAGAACGGAAACCTGAGCATGCGGATCCCATCAGAACTGGTGCCGTACTGCCCACACTGCGGAAAACCGATGAGCATGAATCTGCGCGCGGATGACACGTTTGTGGAAGATAAAGGCTGGCATGAGGCATCCAGCCGACGCATCGATTTCCTGCTCCGTCACAACAGAGGCCATATCCTGTATCTGGAACTCGGCGTGGGATACAACACGCGGGAATCATCAAATATCCATTTTTCAGCATGACAGCAGAAGATAAAGATAATCTTTATGTCTGCATCAACACCAGCGATATGCGTGTCCCGGATCTGATCCGTGACAGAGCGGTGTGCATTAAAGGGGATATTGGGGAAGTGCTGGATCGGATCTGAGACGGAAAAACATATAATATTCGAGAAAATTAATCACTCACTTACGTGACGAGATGATGACATGATTGACGAGATAAATTCAACAGAGTTGCATACCTGCCTGCTGGAAATCACATTGCTGCCGCTGGCACATTACTGGCATTTCTGGTACGGCCCGCTGGATGCAGCCATTTACGGATCCTTTATCCTGGGAGCAAAAATCCTGTGGCACATCGTCGATTTCGGACAGAGTATGCGGACCGCAGCCGAAGTAAATGAACAGCTCCGCAGACGACGCATGGAGACGGTGGAGGAAAGAAGAGAAAAAATGAGAAAACGGCACTGATCTGTAAAAAGATCGGCGCCGTTTTTTGCATAGGATAGGAAGGACTACTGTGCCTTCTGTGCAATCTCTTCATCGGAAATCAGATTGCTGTGATATTCGATTTTGCCCGACAGGACATCATCGTAAAAATTCTGTTTCCAGTCGATATAATCGATGGCTTTCTGCAGTTTTTCCATCGATGCGAGCAACGCTTCTTTTTTTACCGCGAGAATTTCTTTACGCTCCGGAATGGAGGATGGACCTTCGAGGCAGTAGGCGAGATATTCTTTCATTTCCGCCAGCGTCATGCCGCAGCGCTTCAGGCAGCCGAGGCTCTGGATCCATTTGATGTCGCGGTCGTCGAAAACGCGGTAATTGTGGCTGTCGCGTTTTACGTTCGGGACGAGGCCTTCTTTGCAGTAAAATTTCAGGGTTTCATACGACATGCCTGTCTGGATGCAGGCTTCTTTCATGGAATACATCATGCATACCTCCCAACAAAGTTCATAACAGAATCGAATCGGTAGTAACTACCGGGTAAGATAACCATAGTATAGAATTCGGACTTTGTCAAGCGATCAGCTCTTCAAATTTTTTCTTTTTCGGAAAGGCCCGCCGAGAGGAAATGTTTGTCGATCTTGACTTCATCAAAAAGAATATCCTTCAGCGAATTCAAAGAAGAATACCCCGATCCGAAATCGTCCATGGAAATGCGGATATTCCGATCGTGAAGAAGCGGATCGCCTGCTTGTGATAGGCGGAAATCTTTTCCCGCACCACGGCCGGATCCTGCCAGGTGATATCGATAATGCCGACAAAGATATCGGAGTGATAGCGGTTCACAAAGAGTGTCTGCGGAAAGAGTTCCAGCTTTTTCAGGATGAAATTCAGAATGTTCGTACCCGTCTCATAACCCCAGTAATCGTTGATCAGATGAAAATTGTCGACATCCGTCATCAGAAAGGCGTACTGCTTTTCTTCGCTTCTGTTATTGAGAAGCGTAAAAATTTTTTCTTTTAAAGAATCCGTGGAAATGCTCTCAGCAAGCATACTGCGGCGGGCGGCGAGAGGTCCGTTTTTCTGGAGCTGTTTTTTATACCGCTTGTCCTGGTACATTTTTTCGTCCGCCATTTGCAGCAGATCCATGATCAGATAATAATGATTTTTGCAGCTCAGCTCATATCCGACGGCATAGCTCAGCGGGTGATCCGCCGTCTGGTTGTAGGTGTCGATCATCGTCTGCAGCTGAAGATTCATCTGCTCCAGCTGGTTCCAGGTTGCATGATTCTGCACAATGACAAATTCATCACCGCCGAACCGCGCCAGAAAGCTGTTCTCGGTCAGAATGCGGGTCAGATAGGAGGCGAAGGTCTGGATAAAGACGTCGCCTTCTTCGTGGCCGTACGTGTCGTTGATCATCTTTAAATTGTTCATATCAAACATCATCACGCCGACATCGAGTGTATCGTCCGCGTTCTGAAGCTGGAGGAGCTTTTCTTCCAGCGACTTTTTATCGTGCACGCCGGCGACATCAAAGCCGGAGCGGCGGATCAGGCTTTTCAGATAATCGGTAAGCGTCAGTGCAGAGGCGCAGCCGAGCAGCGTAAGGATAATCAGAAGCGCAAAGGCGCGATGATCCAGCCCACGGCTTGAAATGCAGAAGCAGCGATGTCAGAAAGACGACATAGAATGCGATCTGCAGATAGCACAGTTTGATGATTTTTTTGTTCTTTTCCATAATACTCCATACTTTCTAAATGCGTATGCAAAAAGTGAACCCTGCCATCGGTTCAGCTGGCATACACAATAATTTTCTTGGCCAGACTCTTATCCAGCCCGATTTTACTGCCCTTCACCATGACGAGATAATAACCGTGAAGCTCCGACAGAATCGAAATCCTGGCCCCGGGAACAAACCCAAGCGACTCCAGATAATGACGCTGCTTTTCCTGGCCGCAGATTTTATTGATGGCGTAAAACTGATTGAAAACGGTTAAATTTAAAGGCATGCAGGACCTCCTTTATTGCGAGAGTGCATCAAGTTAGAATTGTCTAACGGATAGTATAGCATAACATATTTGGAACAAAATGGAAAACTTTTTCTTTGAGAAATTTTTTCAAAAAAGCTTTTATGGGGACGGACGTATTTTAACGTTTTTTATTTTGGGGGAATCATGTATAATGGAAATGAAACATCGGTGACAAACTATGACATGGGAAAAGGAAGAGAAAACAATGAAACATAGAATAAAAATCCTGCTGCTTGCAGTTCTGATCGCAGCGCTCTGCAACTGTATGCTGATGATCGGGATGACCAAAACGAAAGAGAAGAATACCATTCCAAAAGATGCAAGCCTGATCTGCGAAGAAACCGTATCGCCGAACAAGGACTATATTACGGATGAAAAAGACCTGGTAAATTATACCGTGCGCGTCTATCAGGAAAAAAACAACGACATCATCGTCTATGCGGAATCCAATTCGCCGCTGTTCGATGAAGCACAGTACATCGTAATATGCGACCACGCCATCACCGCCGACGATGTCCATATCAAATGGACCACCCTCATGGGCAGCACCGAAGCGAGCGAGAAAGATGAGATCGGACTGGCACACGTTTCGATCTCAAAAGACGGGGAAGTGTTCAATGAAAAGACGATCAGCTTTGTGGCGAAAGCGGTGAATGCGGTTACGGATGTGATAGGGTAAAGAAAATAGGATAACAAAAAAGAAACGAGCAACTCCCTCGGCTCCTGATGAGCTTACCGGACAAAAAACCCGTTTCTTTTTTATGCTAAAGTGACTTTCCTGTTTTGTCAAGAACCGCATAGCATTTTACATCGCCAAAATCGTGGCCACCAGTTTCTTGCACTGCACGAGCAGTGAGGACGGAATCGCATACTCATCAAGTGAATGTGCGCCTGCGCCCTGGATACCGAGGCTGCAGAGGGCGGGGATTCCGATGCGGGTGACGAAGGAGGTGTCGGAGCAGCCGCTCTGCTGGATGCCTGCGGGATTGGTTCGCCGAGGAGTTTACAGCTTTCCTGATAGAGGGAGAGGAGGCGGTCGGCACCGTCGACCATTTCCATGGCGGGGTAGTAGCCGTTCTGTTCCATGGTGCAGCTTGTGCCAGGAACGGTGACGTGTTCGCAGAGATTTTTTAAGAAAGCGATGGCTTCTTCATACTGCACATTTGCCGCGTATCGGATACCGATGGAAAACTCACAGGAATCCGGGATGACATTGGCTCCGGTTCCGCCTGAAATACGGCCGCAGTTGAAGGAAAGATAGCCGAACACCGAGCGGCTCTCAATCTCTGTAATCATGCGCGCCGCCTGCAGAATCGCACTCGCGCCTTTCTGCGGCTCCTTTCCTGCATGAGCCGCTTTGCCCTTTACTTTCACGCGAATGATCGCGCCGCCGTTTCTTCTCGTAGTCACTTCGCCGCTGGTGTAGCCCGATTCCAGATTAAAAGCCGCCTCACAGCCGCTGGCATACTGCTCGACAAGCTTTCCGGCCTCGCCGTGGGAAAATGCATGGGCGACTTCCTCATCACCGGTGAGCACCAGTTTGATCTGTCTGTCCTCATACCCGACCGCATTCAGTGCGCGGAGCACAAACAGCGCGATCACATCGCCGCCCTTCATGTCATAAACGCCTGGACCGTACACGCGGTCATCCTTCACAAGAAACGGTTCCGGGCCGAACTTTCCAACCGCATGAACTGTATCCATATGCCCAAGCAGAAGAATCGGCTTCTTTTCCTGCGGCCGGGTCCACGCGGCAAACGTCGGGCCAGCCTTCTCAAAGTGATGAATCTGACGCTCCATGCCGAGCGCATCACAGTACGTATCGAGATGCGCCGCAATCCGCTCATTCGCCTCGCGATCAGCCGAAGGTGTTTCAATGGAGACAAGATTTTTCAGCAGCTCCATCATACTGTGTTCGTTTTTCTCGAGATAGGCAAATGCCTGTTCCGTTCTTTTATCCATAAACATTCTCCATTTCTTATGTTTTATAAAGTGATTTTCATAATCCGTGCCGGTCGTCCCCTGCCGCCGCTGATTTTGCCGATCGTGGTCACACAGTTTTCCTGTTCCAGCCGCAGAATCAGCCGGTTGGCGCTCCGCTCCGTGATCCCCATATCTGCAGCGAGCTGTGCGGAAGTGATTACCTGATCATGTGACCGCAGAATCTCTTTCAGTTTTTCATACGTACTGCTGCTGATGTGAAGCCGGTGCAGAAGATACGCCGTGTGATCGGTCGGGTCATTGATCTTAATTTCGGTAAACTGATGCTCATCCTCCGCAATATAGTTCGCGCCGGAGCGGTCCGCGATCGAGTGGTTGAGCGCCATTGCCGCGCGGGATTTCGCCCCCATGGGAGTATCACCGTAGCCGATGCCGATCCACAGCCGGTTGTGCGGCGTCTGCTGTCCGTGAAACAGAATCTTCTGATATTCCCCGTTCTGAATAAATTCCCGCATCAGAACCGGACGGGATGACATGATATAAAAAATAGAAGCGCCCTCGGAGAACGCAGCAGCCCCCATGCGGTGGGCGGCAGAGTAGATCAGCTCGCGCATCTCATTCTGATAATGAACCTTCTCCCATTCCCGGAGCGAAAGATCCGTCTCCTGATCAAAGGAATAATCAAAATAGATCTGCACGGAAGCACTCTGCCCGCGGTTCTTCTGCGCCGTATTTTCCAGAAACTGAAGATGATAAACCTGTTCCAGAATTACATCCTCGGAAACCGAGATGCGGATGCAGGGAATGCCTTCTGCCGACAGTGCCTCATACGTTTTTTCCATGTTGGTAAAGCAGATTTTTGCCCCGTTGTGAAAATAGTTGTAACGGTGAAAATCCGTGAGGGCATCCTGAAAATCGCCCTGATTGGGAGAAGAGCCGTGTGCCACAAGGACGCGGCCATTGGAAATGCCGATCTCTTCCAGCGTTCCCTGCACAAGCTGTTCCTCATACATATCGATACTGATGACATCCGGCACGCAGGAATAACGGACAGCAGATTCTGCCAGCGCTTTTAAGATGGAAGCCTGATTGTGCGGAAGAAAGGTCCAGGGAACGTTTGGCTCCAGCCGCTTTAAAGCATAGTGATAGTTGGTCGGCCCAGTAAAAATAATGCCGGATACTTTCCCTTTCTGAAACTGGGCAGCCGCTTCCAGACCGTACCGGTAATCGTTGGAACGCCGGTAGACCACTTCAAGGTCCGGCATGCGCTTCTCCAGCGTTTTCTGAATCCTGTCGCAGATATGGTCAGAACCTGTTACGCCGATTTTCATATATAAAATTCCTTTCCGAGAATTAAAGACATAAAAATGAATTATGGCATAATTTTACACCTATTAAGGACGAAAGGCAAATGGTAAGATGTAGAAGAATTGTTTTTGAAAATTTTTTTCAAGAATGGAGAGTGGAAAAGAAATGAAAAATCAACGTATGTTAGATGAACTGACCGAATTGATGCGGATTGATGTGTCGAGCGGTCAGGAGACGGAGATTGCAGAGCATCTGGTGAAAAAACTGGAGCAGATGGGATTTGCGATTACGCGGGATGAGGCCGGGGCTACGTTTGGCGGCGTGTGCGGCAATATTCTGGCGGTTCGGGAAGGAGAGCGGGACGGTGTTGTCTGTTTCTGTTCCCATATGGACCGTGTGCCGGGCGGCATTGGAATCAAACCGGTGGAGGAGGATGGAATCCTTCGTTCTTCGGGCGACACGATTCTGGCGGCGGATGATCTGTCCGGTGTGGCAGCCATTTTAGAGGGCGTGCGTCAGGCGATTGAATCCGGGAAGGCGCTTCCGAAACTGGAGATCCTCTTTACGGTCGGCGAGGAGGCCGGTCTGTACGGTGCGAAAGCATTCGATGTAAGCCTGCTGACATCAAAAACGATGTATGTGCTCGACTCCCCGGGACGCATCGGCCGAATTGTAAATGGTGCGCCGGGCCGTGCCCTTCTGGAAGCACAGGTTTTCGGCAAGGCAGCCCATGCGGGAAATGAGCCGGAGAAAGGCATTGATGCGGCAAAAATTATGGCGGAAATGCTCGCAACGATGGAGACGGGAAGACTGGATGAAAATACAACGTCGAACTTTTCTCACCTCTGGTCCAAAACATGCGAGGCAATGAACGTTGTCTGCGACCACGCAATCCTGCGCGGAGAGATGCGGAGCCGGTCGGGAGAAAAACTCGACCGCTATGAAGCGTATTTCCAGTCGCACTGCCGTGAAATCGCAGAAAAGCGCGGTGCGCGTGTGGAATTTAAAAGAGAAAACACCTTCCTGCCGTTCTTCATCCCGGAGGATTCCGAGATGATTCAGATCGTCACGGAATCCCTGAAGAGATGGGAATCGAACCGCAGATCAACGGCGGAGGCGGCGGTATGGACGGCAATATTTTCAATCAGAAGGGAATCACCTGTGTCGGTATCGCAACAGGATATTTCAAGAATCATTCGACCGAAGAATATCTGTATCTCGATGACTTCTATCATGCCGGAGAGCTTGTGGCGCGGATAATTGGAAGGATTGCATAAATATGCAAAATATAAAATAAAAACTGGATAAAACTTGCAAAATAAAAGAAAATTATGTATAATTTCAAATTAAAAAGAGTAAGGGAGAAAAAGAAATGGCTGAGATTTTAACAAACAACGCAATGTTCTCCAGCTTCATGATTGTTCTGATCGTGTTTGCACTCGGCGACATTGTCGGTAAAATTACAAAAGGAAAGCTGTCCGGAATGATGGTCGTCATGCTTCTGTTCCTGGTAGGCTTTCTGACGAAACTGTTCCCGGCGGACATCATCGACCAGGGAGCTACGCGTTACTCGAACTGACATCGGCGATAGTACTGTTCAACATGGGTACGACCCTGAACGTGAAACAGCTGATCGAAGAGTGGAGAACCGTATTAATGGCGGCACTCTGTATGCTGGCGTCCTGCCTTGTGATGCTTCTGGCATCCCCGATCATCGGATTTGACACTGTGCTCGTCGGCATGCCGGTTATCAACGGTGCGGCAATGGCGACTTCGCTGATGGCAAGCGCCGCAGCAGAAAAAGGGCTGGCAACGGCAGCAGCACTCTGTGCAGTCATCTATTCCGTACAGAAATTCGTCGGTGCGCCGATCGCATCTGCGATGGGTATCCGCTATGGAAAGAAACTGCTGAAAGCGTACCGCGAGAATCCGACACAGTTCCAAAAGCAGGAGACCGGAAAGGGTGCTTCCGCAAAAGTTTTCTTTGCAGACAAACATAAAGAATGGTATTCTGCCAACGTCATGATGGCACTCGTGGCAGCCGGTTCCTGGGTTGCCCATATTCTTGGCGATCTGACCCCGATCAACTACAGCATCTGGGCTCTGCTTCTCGCGTTGTCTGTGTTGCTTCAGGACTCGTTCCGACGAAACCGCTGCAGAAATCGAACTCCTACGGCCTCATGATGATTGCTGTCTTCGGTTCCATCATCCCGTCCCTGGCGAAGTTTCCTTAAGCGATCTCGGCACCATGGCATTCCAGACAATCGTTCTGTTCGCCGCAGCGCTGATCGGTGTTGCACTGGTTGGCTGGGTTCTTCCGACCTGGAAACTCGTGGGCGACAAAGACCTGGCAGTCGGCATCGGTGTCGAGCAGTTCCTCGGATTCCCGAGCAACGTAGTCATCTGCCGCGAGGTCGGCGATGCAGTCGGAGAGACACCGGAGGAGAAAGCGTTTATCGAAGATACGCTGAATGTGCCGTATGTCGTGGGAGGAATTACGGTTATCACCGTTCTTTCGACGATGCTGGCTGGATTTGTCATTAACATGCTGTAAAATTCGACAAAAATACGAAAGTTAAAATGACCTTGATGCAGAGGAACGATCCCCTGCGCAAGGTCATTTTTTGATTTACAGGAAATTTCGTTGAATTTTCCTGTAAATTAAAAGCCCTCCGGGCAGGATTCTTTCTTGTGCTTCCATGCCGGGCAGCAGGCCGGAACTGGAGAGAAAGATGGAGAGACAATTGACTTTACGGGAAAAGGAAAAAATATCCCCCCACCCGGCTTGTGAGAGCCTGAAATATCAAATATAATGAACGAACAGTACATGGATCAGGCGCGCAGATCATGGGAGTACAAAGCAAAAAAGCGGTCAGTCCGGGTAAAAACGGTCTGAAAATGGGAGGAAAAGGATGAAAAAGAAAATATTATCTTTGATGCTGATGGTGTCTCTTGCAGCATCCCTTGCGGCATGCGGTCAGGACAGCGGGAAAAACAGCAACAGTACAGATTTGTCGAAAACAGAGACGGAAGCTTCTTCCGGCCAGACAGGGGAGGCAGAGACAACCCTGGTTTACGGTTCTGCTGATTATACCAGGATTAATCCGGCGATGGATGAGCACGGTGAAATTAATCTACTGCTGTTCAACGGACTGACCGCACACGATGCGATGACAACATTGTTCCGGGTCTGGCAGAAAAATGGGAGTACGATGCAGAAACCTGCACCTACACCTTTCATATCCGGGACGGCATCCAATGGCATGATGGAGAAAAATTTACGGCGGACGATGTGAAATTCACCATCGAAGCGATCATGGATCCGGAAAACGGATCTGAAAATGCACCAAATTATGAGGATGTAGAAGAGATTACAGTTATAGATGACAGCACCGTTTCCTTCCGCCTTTCCGAGCCGAACGTGGCTTTCCTGGAATACATGACGATGGCCATCCTGCCGAAGCACCTGCTGGAAGGTGAAAACATGCAGGAATCGGATTTCTTCCGTGCACCGGTTGGAACCGGCCCGTATAAACTGGAGAGCTGGGACGAGGGCCAGTCGATTGTTCTGGTAAAAAATGAAGATTATTACCTCGGTGCACCAAAGATTGACAAGGTCATTTTCAAAATTGTACCGGATGATAATGCACAGGCAATGCAGCTGGAATCCGGCGAACTGGATCTGGCGCTGCTTGACCCGAAAAATGCGCAGAATTTCAAAGAAAAAGACGGTTTTACCTGCTACGACATGACAACGGCAGATTACCGCGGAATCTTATTTAACTTTGCGAATGATTACTGGACGAAAAACAGGGATATCATTCCGGCCGTCTGTTATTCGATTGACCGCCAGGCCATTATCGATTCTGTGCTTCTTGGCGAGGGAATGGCGGCATACAGTCCGCTGCAGCGGAACATTTACAATAACGAAAACGTAGAACATTATGATTACAATCCGGAAAAAGCACAGGAAATTCTGGAAGCGGCCGGATGCACCAGAAACAGCGATGGTTTCTATGAGCGGGACGGCGAAGAAATCGGTTTTGTCATCAGCGTGATGTCCGGTGAGCAGGACCGCATTGATATTGCCCAGGCAGCAGCACAGCAGCTCCGGGAAACCGGAATCAACTGTACCGTAGAAATTCCGGCACAGATGGACTGGGGCGGACAGATGGCCTGCCTGATCGGCTGGGGAAGCCCGTTCGATGCGGACGATCATACATATAAAGTTTTCGGCACGGACAAAGGGGCGAATTATTCGAGCTATTCCAATGAAAAAGTAGATGAGTATCTGTCTCTTGCCCGCCAGAGTGACGATCCGGAAGTGCGGAAAGAATATTACGGAAAATTCCAGGAAGAACTGGCAGAAGATCCGGCCTATGCATTCATCTGTTATATTGATGCAAATTATGTGGCAGATTCCGGTATTCAGGGAATTTCCAAAGACACGGTGCTGGGCCACCACGGCGTTGGTATTTTCTGGAATATTCAGGACTGGACAATCGAAGAATAAAAACAAAAAAGCAGACGAAGGAGGTATGGTTACCTCCTTTTTGTCTGTACAGGAGAAAAACGGAATGAAGGAACGATTAAAAGTGGAACATCTTTCCGTCAGCTTTTTTACGGATGAGGGGGAAGTACAGGCGGTCCGCGATGTCAGCTTTTCCCTGAGTGCAGGTGAGGTGCTCGCTGTTGTAGGCGAGTCAGGCTGCGGAAAAAGTGTGCTCTGCAAAAGCATTATGAAGCTGCTGCCGGAGAATGCAAAGATCAAAAACGGAAAAATTCTGGTCAATGGAGAAGAAATTGCAGGATACGGGGAGCGAAGAATGCGGGAACTGCGGGGAAAACTGTTCTCGATGGTTTTCCAGAATCCGATGACTTCCTTAAATCCGACGATGACAGTCGGAGCGCAGATTGCAGAGGCAGTGCGGGCGCATCAGAAAGACATGGGAAAAGAAGAAGTGGAACAGAGAGTGACAGAACTGATGCAGCTGGTGGGAATCGAGCAGGCAGAAGAGCGGAAAAAGGCATATCCGTATCACTTTTCCGGCGGAATGCGGCAGCGGATCGTACTGGCGATTGCGCTGGCGGGCAATCCGGAAATTCTGTTTGCTGATGAGCCGACGACAGCGCTGGATGTGACGATTCAGGCACAGATTCTGGACCTGCTTCGGGAAATTCAGAAAAAACTGGGAACGGCGACGGTCTTTGTCACACATGACCTTGGCGTTGTAGCGCGGATCGCAGACCGGGTAGCGGTCATGTATGCAGGAAAAATCGTAGAGATCGGGACCGTGGATGAGATTTTTTATGATCCCCGTCATCCGTATACGTGGGGACTGCTGCGTTCCATACCGGCGTTTTCGAGGGGAAAAGAAAGCTGCCGTCTATCCCGGGAATGCCGCCGTCTCTTCTCCATCCGCCGAAAGGCGATGCCTTTGCCAGCCGCAATGCTTATGCGCTGGAAATTGATTTTGAGGAGGAGCCGCCGATGTTCCGGGTCACAGACAGCATTATGCGGCAACATGGCTGCTGGATGAGAGAGCACCGAAGGTTGTGCCGCCGATAGGAGGAAACACAGATGGAACATGAGATTTTGCTGGATGTGCGTCATCTGACCCATATTTTTCCACTGTCTCGGAAAACAGCAGTCAAGGCAGTCGATGATGTATCGTTTCAGATTCGAAGAGGAGAAATTTTTGGACTGGTAGGAGAATCCGGTTCCGGAAAATCTACCGCTGCACGCTGTGTGATGAATATTTATCAGCCATATGCCGGCCAGATTTATTATAAAGGGATTGATACCTGCGACAGAGGCCAGTTCCGGAAAAATAAAAAAATGCTGCAGACGACACGCCAGATGATTTTCAGGATTCCGGTTCCAGTCTGAATCAGAGGATGAAGGTCCGCGACATTATTGAGGAGCCGATGCGCGTGCAGAAAATCCGGCCGCTGCGGGGAAGCTATGAGGAGGAAGCCAGATTCCAGATGAAATACGTGGGGCTGGATCCGGAATATCTGAAAAAATATCCGGGAGAATTATCCGGCGGACAGCGGCAGCGCGTTGCGATTGCACGGGCTCTGACGATGGAGCCGGAGCTTCTGGTAGCAGATGAGCCGATTGCATCGCTGGACGCGTCGATCCAGCGCAGATTGTGAATCTGTTCCGCCATTTGCAGAAGGAGCATGGCTTTTCGATCCTGTTCATTGCACACGATCTGGATATGGTCGAATTTTTGTGTGACAGAGTAGGTGTGATGTATCATGGAAAGCTGGTGGAAACCGGTCCGGCAGGAGCCGTGTTTCAAAATCCGCTGCATCCGTATACAAAAGCGCTGATCGCGGCCATTCCGATTCCGGATCCGCGAAGGGAACGGGCGAGAGCCGTTCCGGATTTTGCCAATATGGAATTCTCCCGGAAAGGAACCCTACAGGAAGTGGAAAAAGACCATTTTGTGCTGATGGAGGGAGGCGATGCGACATGAAAAGCCGGAACAGAGTACTTTATTATGGGAAAAAGGCAGCGGCATTTCTGGCAAGTGTTCTGCTGCTGTCTGTGCTCGTATTTTATATTTCAACTTGCGCCGGGAGATCCGCTGGTATCATATTACGGAGACCGCGTGGAAAAATGACGCCCGAAGAAAGAGCGTGGGCCGAAGAAAAATTGGGATTGAATGATCCCATTTCCGTACAGTATATTCGCTGGGCAGGCAATGCGCTGCATGGGGATTTCGGAATTTCGTACAAATATAAAATGGATGTAACGCGCGTGATCAAGGGAAGAATTGGAAATACGCTGGTGCTTGGCGGCATTGGGTTTCTGCTGATTTTCACCCTCGCGCTGCTTCTTGGAATTCTCTGTGCATGGAAGGAAGACACATGGCTGGACCGCATCATCTGTAAGGTGGGAACCATCACGGGATGTATTCCGGAATTCTGGCTGTCGCTGCTTCTGATTCTTGTTTTTTCCATGCAGCTCAAATGGCTGCCGAGTTCCGGTGCCTACTCTGTTGGAAAACAGGCAGATTTTTCTGACCGTGTCTGTCATCTGATCCTGCCGATGACGGTCGTAGTGCTGAGTCATTTGTGGTATTACGCATACATGATCCGCAATAAAATTCTGGATGAAGTGCGGGAAGAGTATGTGCTTCTGGCAAGAGCCAAGGGGCTGAAACGAAAGACGGTTCTGTTCCGGCATTGCCTGCGGAATACGATTCCGTCGTATCTTGCATCATGGCCATTTCTGTTCCGCATGTGCTGGGGGGAACCTATATTGTAGAAACGGTTTTCTCGTATCCCGGTATCGGAACGCTGGCGTATGAGAGCGCACGGTACAAAGATTACAATCTTCTGATGCTGCTTTGCCTGATGTCCGGAATCGTTGTGATTCTGTGCAATATGGCGGCACAGATCATCAACGAGAGAATTGATCCGCGGATGCGGGAGAAAGAAGCGGCAGAAACATCGGAGGTAATGATGCTGTGACAGAAAAAACACAATTATTTCAATTTGCAGGAGAGAGGCCTGCAGAAAAAC